>OOCQ01000788.1_pt1 | contig 23738 bp, 24 predicted proteins | sample 1671121 | NCBI WGS metagenome assembly OOCQ01 (sample SAMN06348124, study PRJEB24527) | human gut metagenome | biome: human gut; feature: ankylosing spondylitis patient; material: feces | host: Homo sapiens | place: China | collected 2015-10 | reverse complement strand
TCTTGTGAGCAGCTCACGGAGTATTATCAGCCTTTAATGCATTTCAGGCAATTTTCCCTCTTGCGCAACTGAAACTTGCGCCATGGCGATATTATAGCAAGTACTTTCATTGCTGTAAAGCGCTAAAATATACTGTTTTTGCAGCAAAACCGCTCATTTTATCCATCCCATTTATACACAGTTCCGAACCAAAAGAACCGCATAAAGTTCTCATCAAAAAACAGGGAGTGACATCAAATCACTCCCCGTTTGCATTGATTGTATCAGAGTTTCGTCATCCAGAGCCCATGCAGATTGCAGTATGCATAAACGGCCACCGGCTTTTCACTGCCCAGTTCAAAAACAGTGCTGGGGGCCTGCCCCGGATTCAGATAGCGGATCTGCCCGCCGTTCTCAGTCTCCACAAAAATCCACTGAATATAGTGAACATCCGCCATGGGGTGCTCCACCGCGCCCACTGTGACCGTGAGACGACTGCCGGAAAGCTCTGCCACCGGCAGATGCTTCTCGCCGCTGGCTTCCACCGTATTGGGAACCAGCTCTTTCATCTTCTCCCCGCAGCAGACCAGCGGAACGCCTGCGTTATGGATGGTATAGAGCCACGTTATCATAGCGGACAGATCGTATGGGTAAAGCGCTGCGAAGAACTTGAATGCGGAGATATCGGGATATTCGTATATGATGACTGCAGATACCTGTAAATATGACAGCAAAAAACTCCCCGGCATCCTTCTTGGAAGGAATGCCGGGGAGACGTTCAATGTTTTATGGGCTCAGTTGTCCGGTATCAGCCGCTGACGAAGTACTTATCAGTGCAGCTCCGGCCAGTAAGCCTTGTTGGCAACGATCATATCGTCCAAGATCTTCTTGGCGACCAGCAGGCTGGGCACGGTCTTGGACAGAGTAAAGGCCATCAGTGCCTTCTCGTAGGAGTGCTCCACAGCAGCATCCACGATCAGCTTCTCCACAGCCTCCTGCTGCTCGATCAGACCCTTGTAGAAGGTGGGAATCTCGCCCACACGCACGGGTTCCGGGCCGCGGTCGGTGATGTAAGCGGGAACCTCCACCATGGCGTCGGAGGGCAGGTTCTCCACAGCACCGTTGTTTTCCACCATGACCAGATAGCGCTTGCGCAGGTCGAAGGCAAGGCTCATGGCAACGTCCACGATGAACTCGCCGTGCACACCGCCGAAGAACTTGGTCAGGTCTACGTCCTTACCGGCACGATAATCTGCCACAGCATCAAAGATGCGCTTCTCGCGGCCTTCCATGACCTCATTGGCACGGGTGTGGTTGGGATCGCTGCTCTTTACAACTTCATCGCCCAGCAGGTAGTACTGCATATAGGTGTTGGGCAGATAGTCATGGAAAGCAGAGCAGATGTTCTTGGCGTTTGCGTAGGTGTGCAGCCAGGACGGATCGCTGTGCAGCACATCGCTCTTGGCGTTCTGGGGCATATAGCCGTGCTCTGCTACATAGCTCTTGAGCTTCTCGGTCACATCCTCACCGTTCAGGCGCACCTTGGTGAACCAGCCGAAGTGGTTCAGACCAAAGTAGTCCACTTCCAGATCATGACGGTCGCACTCCAGAATCTCGGCCATGTTGCGCTCGATGGCAACCGGCATATCGCAGATGTTCAGGATACGAGCCTTCGGGCGCAGACGGAAGGTTGCCTTTGCCACGATGGCAGCGGGGTTGGAGTAGTTGACGATCCAGTAGGTGGGCTTTGCGTACTTCTCGCAGTAATCGATCAGCTCCACCATGGGGTAGATGGTACGCAGACCGTAAGCCAGACCGCCAGGGCCGCAGGTCTCCTGACCCACAACGCCGTACTTCAGCGGGATTTTCTCGTCCTGCTCACGCATAGCGTACAGGCCGACACGCATCTGTGCAAAGATGAAATCTGCATCGGTCATGGCAACTTCCGGGTCGGTGGTCAGGGTCAGCTTCAGTTCCGGGTCGAACATTTCCACCACATGGCGGACGATGACACCCACAGCCTCCTGACGCTCTGCGTTGTTATCGTAGAGCACCAGCTCATTCAGCTTGAAGCGATCCTTCTGCACCAGCAGGCTCTTGACGATGCCGGGGGTATAAGTGCTGCCGCCGCCGGCGATGACCAGTTTGAACGTTTTCATAAGGCAAGCCTCCTATTATAATGTTTTTTGTATGATGAATAAAAGCGGATATCTTATTCTGCGCGACCAAGGTAGCTGTCCACGATGGCACGCATCTTTCCCACTTTGGGGCCGTAAATGATCTGGATGTTGTTGCCCTTTACCACAAGACCTGCGGAGCCGGTGGGCTTGAACCACTCCTTGTCCTTGACCAGAGCGGCATCCTTGACCTGCACTCGCAGACGGGTCATGCAGTTATCGGTGTTCAGGATGTTCTCTGCACCGCCCAGTCCTTCCACGATATGGGCTGCGGTCTGTGCATCGTTTGCGCTGGCAGCAGTCTTTTCGGCTGCGCCGCTGCGAATCTGCTGCTTGACGGCAGCTGCGTTTGCGGCAAGGTCGGTGACTTCTTCGCCGTCCTCACGGCCGGGGGTCTTGAGGTTCATCTTCACGATGAGGAAGCGGAAAACGAGGTACATTACCACGATCTCCACCAGACCCACCAGCACGTACAGCGGCCAGTGGGTGCGGCCAATGCCTGCGGGCAGGTTCAGCACCAGAAAGTCAATGATGCCGTTGGTGGCGCAGACCCGGACGCCAATAAGGTAAACGATCATCTGGAACAGACCGTCCAGAACCGAGTACACCAGCCACAGCGCAGGAGCTGCAAACAGGAAGGTAAATTCCAGCGGCTCGGTCACGCCCACCAGACAGGCGGTAAGGGTAGCCGGGATGATCTGTGCCTTGGTGGCAGCCTTCTTCTCCTTTTTGGCGGTGGAGATAAAAGCCATTGCCACGCCGATCACGCCGAAGGTCTTCATCAGACCGTAGGTCAGAAAACGTGCGGAATCCCGCATCATTGCCACGCTGGGGTCACTGAGCAGGGCAAGGAACACAGGCTTTGCGCCAACGATCTGCTCACCGCCGATGATCATGCTGTCGCCCAGTGCGGAGTAGAGGAAGGGCGACCAGACCAGATGATGCAGACCCGTGGGGATCAGCACGCGGTTCAAGAAACCGTACAGGAACACGCCGAACGCGCCTGCACTTGCCATGACACCGGTCAGGGCGTTGATACCCGCCGCAGCCACAGGCCAGACGTAGCTGGCAACCACCGCCATGACCAGAACGATGGGCAGCAGCACCACAAAGACGAACTTGCTGTTGCCGTACATGGCCATGGCACCTTCAAACTCGGTGTCGATGAAGCGGTTGTGGACCAGCGCCACCACCACGCCAAGGATCATGCCCAGAAATACGCCCATGTCGGTAACGTGATAGCCGAGGCAGATGGTCTGACCGGTGCCGTACAAAGCGCTTGCCGTATCACCGGCGATGGTCAGTCCTGCCACATCCAGCCAGCGGGCATTGGCTGCCAGCCAGACCAGATAGCTGACCAGTGCCAGAAATGCCGCATCTGCCTTGCGCTTTTTGGCAAGGCTCATTGCGATGCCCACGCAGAACAGGATACCCAGATTGCCAATGACTGCACTAACGCCGCCATTGATGAATTTGCCGAGGGTCCAGACAACACCGCCCTCTGTCACCAGTGCCGTGTTGCTCATGACCGAAGAAATCGCCTGCAGCATACCCGCAATGGGCAGGAACAGAACGGGGCCCATCAAAGCTTTGGAAAAGCTCTGCATCGCATCCATAACTTTTTGTTTCATTGGTGTTCTCCTAACGTTCCATGAATCTCTCTTTTCAAATTGTCTCTTCGTTTCGGGGGTGCACCTTACCGTTTCGATGGCTTGATTATATCACTCTGCACAAAAAAATCTACCGAATTGGACTTTTTTTGAACTTGTTCGCAAAAGCTGAAACATGTTTCGCTTTCATGTTGGATACATCGAAATGTTTATTGACAAAATACGCGATTCAGCGTATACTTTATGGAATCAAGCCGTTCTTTGATTCGAAAATCGGAGTAAAATATGAAACACGACCTTTACAAACTGGCAGATCAGCACCATCTGAATGCCAACGAGCAGCAGCTTTTGCAGGCGGTGCTGGAAACCGCAAAAAACGGCGGTCAGTGCAGCGTGCGAGAGTTTGCAGCGCAGAATTATACCTCCCCGGCGGCCGTGATCCGGCTGAGCAAAAAGATGGGCTATACCGGCTACACCGATATGATCTACCGCATCGGTTTTCTGATCCAGAACGAGATCGATAACAAAAACCACGCCTCCGACATTACCGCCTTTATCGGGGATATCCCCGAAGAAAAAATGCACAGCTTTGTGGAGCTGCTCCACGAAAACCGGCAAAAGCCCATTCTTGTGACCGGCACTGGGTTCTGTGCCCCTTTGCAGGAATTTATGGTGCGGAAGCTGCTGGTTCTGGGCTACTGCGCCATCGGCTCCAACAGCTATGAGGTCTACGAAAGCGGTGCACTGAATGCCGGGCTGGTCATTGCCATCAGCAAGAGTGGAAAGACTGGCACCATCCTGAAGCCGGTACAGGATTCCTTTGCACAGCACCGGAGCATCATTGCCTTTGTGGGTGCCGACAATTCTCCCATCGCCTGCTGTGCAGACCCTGCCTTTGTGCTGCTGGACGACAAGATGCTGGACGACCGGAACCTTACCGCCAACTATTTCTATGCGCGCGTGCTTATCACCTTTGAATACCTCATGGATCTTGTTCTGGAGAAGGACGAGCATCCGAACGGAAAAGAAGGGCAGTGAGCGGTTTTCACGCCTGAGAATACGGTCTCTCCTTTCCAATGCCATCAGAAAAGCCGCCCCGGCTAAACCCGGAGCGGCTTTTCTGGTGCAGATATAAAAAGCTAATTATTCAATTTTGACCCGGTGTCCAGAAAACTGGGTACACATTATTTCAAGCTGAAACGCTGTCACTCTGTAGGAACTGCGTAATGTCTGACGATTATCCTTCTACTTTGACCGTAGCACGATTGCTCTTTGCGTTTCCATCCGCATCCAGCGTGATCTGCACAAAATGTTCCGGCTTGTCGTAATCCTTTGTCTCGCCGTCATCGGTAAGAAACTCTGACATTGGCTGGAGCAATTGGGGCTTCAGCCTTATTTTCAATCCAATAGCTGCGGTTGTGCAGCTATTTCAATACAATATCCTCGAAACGTGATGTTCCTGTTTGCCCAGATACAGTTCCACGACCATCCTGCCGCTTTCACTGTTGCAGAGTTCTTCCTTGCAGTAGCCGCAGAGTTTTCCTTCCGCTTCCGATACGTAGCGGTGCAGCGATTCCTGCAGGTCTTTCGGGATGCTGCTCCATGGAATAACATAGCTCATGCCGGTATCCCCCACATCCACGATGCAGGCCCGCTCACTATCCTCATCAGACAAAATCAGGTTCACCAGAAACACATCCGCAAACGGTGCTCCCTGATACTCTGCCTTTTGCCGTCTGCGCTCTGTCCGAAGCTCGTCCAGTGCCCGATTCAGGTCATTTTCTGTCAGCGTGGACTTGTACAACAGGATATGCAGTTTCTGCTCCGCCGCTTTACTGTCATTCTGACCGTTGGCCGGGAGTTCTACATCTGCATGGATGGCGCAAATTTGTTTCTGCATCGCAGTGCGCAGAGTTTCCAGTTTCTGCTGCCGTTCTGCTTCCAATTGCTGTGCGGACTTTTGATGTACTTCTTTGGCTTCTGACTGTTGCGCAGCATGCTCCTGCTTGGGCTCTGGCTTAGGCTTTGACCATTCGCTGTGCTTTTCTGCGTCAGCCTCCGAAACGTTTTGCCCTAGTACAGTCGGCACCGACACGCTTTTGGCACCGCTTTGTGCTGCCGATGCTTTCTGTGCCGCAGAAGGACGCTCCGTTCTCTTTGGTTTTACCGACCGCGTTGCACCTGTGCCCGTGTTTTTCGCTTCCGGCCTTGGTGTTTTCACTTCAGGAGCAGAATTCTTGACACTTGCCGGTCGAGCCTGTGTCTGCATCTGCCAGAAATCGCCGCCGGTGCGCTGATAATAGGACGTCTCCGCTCGTTTCCGGCTGCTGCGCACACCTTCACAGATCCACGAAAAAATCAGGTAGCGCTCCAATGTGTTCCAAAAGCTGCTGCGCCGATGGCAGGGTTTATGCCGTCCACGGGACGCATACACAATCACTGACAAGCATCCGAAGAACAGAAATCCTGCCGCAAAACCGATCCCTGTAAACAGCTTTTTGAAAAAGCCCATCTCTCACACCTCTTCCGGTTACAGCCTTGCCTGATACACCCGCTCCGTCCGGGCATCGAAGCAGCAGAAAATCACCTGCATGGCGTAATCCGCGTGATCTTCCAGCCACTGTGCCACTGTTTTGACTGCAATCTCCGTGGCATCTTCCAGCGGGTAGCCATACACGCCGGTCGAAATTGCCGGGAACGCAATGCTATGGACATCATGCTCTTTGGCAAGGTTCAGCGAATTGCGGTAGCAGTCCGCCAGCTGCGCGGCATCCTCTGCTGTGCCGGAATAAATCGGCCCTACTGTATGAATGATATACTTTGCTTTCAACCGGTAGCCCTTAGTGATTTTTGCTTCTCCGGTGCGGCAGCCGTGCAGCGTACGACACTCCGCCAACAATTCCGGCCCTGCTGCCCGGTGGATGGCACCATCCACACCGCCGCCACCCAGCAGACTGCGATTGGCCGCATTCACGATGCCGTCACAGTCCAGTTTGGTAATATCACCCTGCACCACTTGAATCTGATTTTTTACTTTTTCAGAAATCATTGTAAACACCTCACTTTTTGAGCAGCTCCAGCGCCTTGTCCATGGGCACACAATCGGCATAGCGGTCCGGCCAGAGGAATTCATTGTAATAGTGGTAGCTCTGCTCCCCTGTCATGTACTCGTTGTCCTGCGTGGAATTTGCATAGGCAGGAACGATCATGTGCAGGCCATGCTCAAAGCCCGCCTCCACCGTTGCATTGATGCAGAAGTCGGTCATGATGCCGCAGACCATCACATCTTTTTCGCCCTTTTCCGTCAGATATTCCAGCAGACCGCTTTCTTTTTTGAACGCACTGCATACGGTTTTGACGAACCGTTTTTCAGTCAGCAGCGGTGCAAACCCGGAATAGACCTCAAATTCATCGTCTCCGATGGAAAAGCCTGTACCGGGCCCATCGTCATGCTGGACATAGACGACCTCGATTCCCTGTTCGCGGGCAGTCCGGATTAGTTTCCTGATGTTGCTGACAAACTTTTCAAACGCATACAGGCGTTCATCCACGATACCTTTCTGTGTATCCACAACCAGTAAAACCATGTGTAAGCCCTCCTGTTTTTCTTTGGTTTCATTCTACCATAGACCGTTTCTTTCTACAAGCGGATTCAAAAAATCCCCACAGGGAAAACCTGTGTTTCACCTGCAGGGATTGATTCAGCCACCCAAGACGATCAGGATCAGCACCACGACCACTGCAATAGCGATCAGGCAGCCGCACCCGCTGCCGTCCCCGCCGCCACCGCCATTGTTGTTGTGGTTTCCGCCACCACCACCGCCGCCGGACGAGCCGCCGAAGTTGCGGTTGAACGCCGTCATGTACTGGGCATAGCCCGTATCACCTTTGCCGAAGTAGTCATAATCACCGTTTGACATTGTTTTGTCCTCCTCAGAAGTTTCTTTTTGTTTCTTCTAAGGTCATTTTAGCAGAAGTAATGTCCCATAAAATTCTCTTTTGCAAAATTTTCTTCAGGTTTCTTGCAAACTATTGCGTAAATCAGTGTAGGCTTGCCATCCTGCAACATTTCGACCGCAAGAACGCAACAGAACACAGAATTCTTCTCACATACTTTCCTCTTCGAATCAATTTAGCACTCATAGAAGGCAGCATGCCGTGATCGTCTGATACCATTGCTGCTCCCGTACTGCCAATGCTTTTTTCATAGAGGCTTCCTTTTCTCGGTGGTGTCCTTTTCAGGTCACTCGCTTATGGAATCTATTTTTTCGCGTTTGCCTTACGGATTTTCATTTCATTTTGCACCTTCTCGTTTTTCAATTTTACGAATTCAGTATACCACACCAAATCCCATTGCAAAAGAGGATATGTACGCCGCCCGCAGGCGGCACCCTTTATTCTCCCGGTGATTCTTGAAGCCAGCCTTTGCGCAGCTGTTCCAGTGCGTGGGTCTCGAGCCTTGAGACATAACTTCTGCTGATCTGGAGCAGCTGTGCCGTTTCCAGTTGGGTCAGGGGCGGCTGACCCGCCAGCCCGTACCGCAGCAGGATCAGCTTGCGCTCCCGGGCGGGCAGGCCCTCGATCAGCCTGCGCAGCCGCCGGGCCTCGTCCTGCCGCTCACAGGCATCCTCCATGCAGAAGCCGTCCTGCAGCACATCGGAAAGAGTCAACGCGCTGTCTTCTTTCCCCGCTTCCAGTGTTTCCTGCAGGGAAACGACCACACCATTTCTGCGCTCCCTGCGAAAATGCATCCGCAGCTCATTCTCAATGCATCTGCTGGCATAGGTCGCAAACCGCGCCTTGCGGGTGGTGTCAAAGGTATCCACGGCCTTCATCAGCCCAATGGTTCCAATTGAGATCAGGTCCTCCTGGTCGCCGGGCTGGGCGTAGTATTTCTTTGCCACATGGGCCACCAGCCGCAGGTTGTGCCGGATGATCTTTTCCCGCGCACTCCTGTCCCCCGCCCGCAGAGCCGCAAAGGTTTCGATCTCCTCCCGCGCGCTGAGCGGCTTTGGGAAACTTCCCGCTTCCAGATGCAGCGCCAGCACCAGAAATTTTGTAGCGAAAAATTGCAGCAGCGTTAATAGCATACACAGCACCCCCTGGTGCTACTGTATGCTGTTGGAAGATCACAAAGTATTCCTCCGAATCCGGAGCACAGGGATGGCATTCTGCAATTTTCCTGCGGGTTCGTTCGTATTAAGGATAAGGGACCGAATTTTGTTGGTAAAACGGAGGGACCATTATGGCGATCTTTGAAAAGACCATCCGAAACAAAAATTTTGACAAGCTGCTTCGGAAGCTGGAAAATGAAATCCCGGACAGCAGTTGGTCGGCAGATTTAGAGGCAGGCAGTGATTTCAAAGAGGGCGATGCCCGGTGCAGTGTCCGTGTGTTTGAACGGTACAGCATGATGGGCGGCAACCGCCTGAGTCTGACACTGACCATGTTCCAGAATGCGGACAGTCCGATTCGGCTGTCTGCCATCACCGCAGGAGGCAGTCAAGCGGTGTTCTTCAAGGTGAACACCCTCGGAGAAGAATCTTTTCTGGACGATGTAAAGGACCTGCTGGAAGAAATTTTGGAGGAATAAGATGTTTTACGCTGGAATTGATCTGCTGTTCAGTATCCTGTTTCCCATCCTGTTCCTTGTGGTTTTGGGCATGATCCTGTGTGCCATCATCGGAAATATCAGCACATGGAATAAGAACAACCATTCACCGCGGCTGACCGTTCCGGCAACGGTGGTGGCAAAGCGCACGGAAGTTTCTCGCCACCATACGGACAATACGATGATGCATACGTTCACGACCTATTATGTGACCTTTCAGGTGGAAAGCGGCGACCGCATGGAACTTACCGTAAGTGGTTCGGACTACGGAATGCTTGTGGAGGGCGACATTGGAAAGCTGAGTTTTCAGGGCACCCGCTATCTTGGGTTCCAGCGGAACTGAGTGTTTCTGCACTGCTGCCCAACTGGATGAATCGTAAGTTGAACAAGGCAGGATTACACACAAAAAAACATCTGCTGCCCCTTTGCCGGACGTGACAGCCTCCGGCGTGGGACAGCAGATGTTTTCCTTTTTTACGATGCAGTCAGATTCACTCCGCAATGGGCATGGTCTGGTAGAACCAGTCCTCAATGGCCTTGCGGGTCCGGGCGAAGAACTGCTTCACCGGGCAGGCAGCGTCGCGGGCTTCCTGCTCCAGATCCGTGCCTGCGGGGAAATTGCGGATGACGGTATAAGCCACCGACTGCGGCGGCAGCGACATCATCACGGCAGGGTCGTGCACCACACAGATCTGCTCCCCCACTGCAAGGGTAGCGGGATCGGAGGTGGTCTTTTCGTCATGGTCCTGCCACTGGGTGCGCTCAGTGATCACCATTTCATAGGTCTCCTGCCCCTCTGCGGTCACCAGTACGGACTCCACTGTACCGTCCGCAGCGCGGCTGATCTCTTCTACCGTACCATAGTAGTAGAGCCGCTCCGAAAACAGTGCCGAGGCAGCGGGCAGTGCACTGACACTGAGCAGCAGCACTGCAAGCAGACAAAAGAACGAGCGATAGGTCTTTTTCATAAAAAGCCTCCATTTTTCATGTTGAAGCGAAGCACCCGCCGCATGGCGCTCTCGGATGCCTTATTCTAACACAACTCTTGTCGGATTTCTATATCCAGGCTTAACCGGCGGAAAAATATCGCAGAGGGCGGCCAATGATCACGTCTTTTCCCGAAAAAAAGCAAGTCCGGAAGGCACACAGACCTTCCGGGCTTGCACTTTTGACGATGCGCTGTGCGCATCTCAGACTACTTTACAGCTGGCAGGCGGTATCGTAGCCGGTACGGATGGCGTTGGAGATATCTGCAGCCTTGCCTGCGGCATCGCCGATGGAGTACACCGGAATGTTGGCAGCTTCCAGCGCAGCAGCGTCAAACTCGTTGGAGCGTGCGCCCATAGCCAGCACGATGTGATCGCAGGGGATGGTCACCTCTACGCCGTCCTTGTTCTCACAGACAACGGCATCCATGCGGAACTCCTTGACCTTGTGGCTGGGGTACTGCTCCACGCCGTAGGTCTTGTAGTTTTCCAGCAGGGTGGGCAGAATGGTGGTGCTCTCGCCTGCTGCGATCTTGTCCATCATCTCGATGACAGACACCTTGCAGCCCCGGGCAGCCAGATACTCTGCGGTCTCGCAGCCCACCATGCCGCCGCCGATGACAGACACGGTGCCGTAGACCTGCTGCTCACCGGCCAGCACCTTCCAGGCATCGGCCACGTTCACGCCGTCAATGCCGGGGATGCGGGGTGCGGCGCTGTGGGCACCCACAGCGTTGATGACAGCCTCAAAACCGGCCTCCTTCAACTGCTCTGCGGTGCGGGTCTGGCCCATGCACAGGTGCACACCGGCGTTGCAGACCGCGTGGATCAGGTCCTGTGCGGCGCGGCGCATCTCCTCCTTGCGGGGAGGTACGCAGGCAATGTTCAGCTGGCCGCCCAGAGTGGTGGTCTTTTCAAACAGGGTCACGTCGTGGCCGCGCAGCGCTGCCACACGGGCGGCTTCCAGACCGGCAGGGCCGCCGCCGAGGACGGCGATCTTCTTTTTCTGCGCTGCGGGCTGGATGCTGCGGGTGTTCTCGTAGCCGTTCTCCGCGTTCAGCACGCAGGAGAGGAACTGACGGTTCTGGATGGCATCGGTGCAGCCCTTGTTGCAGCTGATGCAGCGGCGGATATCGCAGGCCTTCCCGGCAGCGATCTTGGTGCCCCAGTCGGGGTCTGCCAGCAGCGGGCGACCCATGGCAACCATATCAGCCATGCCGCTCTCGATGACACGCGCAGCCATTTCGGCATCCACGATACGACCCACGGCACTGACCGGCACATTGACGGCCTTTTTGATGTCCCCGGCGATTTTGACGAAGAAGCCGTAGGGCTGCACGCCCATGGGAGGAATGGTGTCGGCCATGTTGCCGGTGTGGTTGGCCTGGGCAACGTGGAGCATATCCACGCCGTCCTCTACCAGCCACTGGGCAAACTGCACGGCGTCGGCTTCGTCAATGCCGCCCTTGCCGCGCTGCGGGGTGACGATGGACAGCTTGTAGTCGATGACCATATCCGGCACAGCCTTGCGGATGGCGCGGGTCAGCATGCGGGCAAAGCGGACGCGGTTCTCCAGACTGCCGCCGAACTTATCGGTGCGGTGGTTCATGCGGGTGGAGCACAGGCAGCCGTTCAGGCGGTCGCCGTGGATCTGGATCACGTCCACACCGGCCTTCTGGGCGCGCACTGCGCAGGCGCACATCTTATCGATGATAGCCATCAGCATCTCCTCGCTGACCTCATCGGTGAAGAACATCATGTCGTGATGCAGGCGCTGACGCATTTCGTCAAACTTCTTCTGCATAAACAGGTTGTTGATGGCGTCCACATCGTACTCCGGGTGGAAGAGCTGGACGCCCAGCTTGGTGCCGTAGGCGTGCACGCTGTCGGCCAGTGCCTTGAAGGCAGGGATCTGGCTGTCGTCAAACAGCTTGGGGGTGGGAGAAAAGCTGTTGATGGGTGCCACATCGCCCAGAACGATGTAGCCCACACCGCCCTTTGCCAGACGGGTGTAGAAGCCCATGTCCTGCTCGCTGATCATGCCGTTTTTCTCGTAGCCGGTGGTCAGCGGGGGGAACATGATGCGGTTTTTAAAGGCCTGTCCGCCCACCTCGATGGGCTGCAGAATCACGTTTTGCATACGAAAACCTCCTTGCAGATACGCTTTGCTTTACAGATTTGCTTTGATGAATGCTGCGGTCTTTTCCTCCACGGCGGCACGGGCTGCCAGCGTGGCAAAGTTGTGGCCGCCGCCTGCAATGGTGTCCACATCGGGTGCGGTGTACACCTGTGCGTAACGGTTGCAGGTGCCCTCGTCCACCAGACGGTCATCGTCGGCGCGCAGCAGCAGCACCGGGCCGTTGTAGCCCTTGGCCTCGGTAAAGGGGTCGGGGTGCTTTGCCATCTCGTAGTTAAAGGCCATCTTGTAGCACAGACCCTCCATGTCGGTGTAGTCCTTGCCGGTCTGCACAACGCCGTCGGCGCGCTGTGCGCAGCCAAACCACATCCCGGCACCCGGGCACAGCAAAATCAGGCCGTGGGGCTGAATGACCGGTGCGCAGGAAGCGGCAATGTAGCCGCCCATGCTCTGGCCGGAGAGGAACAGCTTTTCGCTGTCCACATAGGGCTGCTCAGCGGCCCATGCAAAGATATCCTGTGCATCGGTGTGCAGGCCGTCAAAGCTCATATCCTCGAACTCGCCGTCGCTCTCGCCGTTGCCGTAGAAATCGAACCGGGCGCTGCCGATGCCCTGCGCTGCCAGAGCGCGGGACAGATGGGTGTACATGGACTTGTAGCCGCTGCAGCTGCCGGCAAAGCCGTGCAGATGCACCACAAAGGGTACCTTGCCCTCGGTGTCGGGCAGGGTCACGATGCCGCGCAGGGTGTGGCCATTGCGGTTTTTAAACTGAACCTGTAAGATCTTCATGGTTTACTTGCTCTCCTTTGCGGCGCGGCGAGCCTTCAGCTCGGTCAGCATCTCAGCAGTCTTCTGCTTGGTCAGGGGGTAGACGAAGAACAGGATGGCAACTGCAATGCCGTAGCCCAGGAAGTAGATGCCGGTGTAGCTCTTCCAGATGGCGTTCACAACGCCTGCGGTCTGCACAGCGCCTGCGGTAACGTTGTAGCCGATGGCACCCAGCACAAAGCTGGACAGGCTGCCGGAAATGGCGCTTGCAAGCTTGCGGAAGAAGGAGTAGGTGGAGTAAACGATGCCCTCGTTGCGCTCGCCGGTCTGCAGCTCGTGGTAGTCGATGGCGTCGTTGACCATGGCCCAGATCAGCACCTGCATGCCGGAAGCGCCCAGATAGCAGATACCGTTGATGACGATGAAGGCCACGGGGTTGTGGACGGGGAAGAAGAACAGGATGCCGAACACGATGGCGGCAAAGCCTGCGCCCATGCAGCACCACTCCTTCTTGCCGAACTTGTTGGCCAGAGGCTGGGTGATGGCAAAGGACAGCACAGCGTACAGCACGCTCAGCATACCGGAGACAGCCTGAATTTTAACGTTACCGAAGAAGTCCTTATACAGGTAGGTGTTCAGGCCGTTGACCACGGAAGCACCGATCATGCCGGTCAGGCTGAAGAACATAACGCCCAGCAGAGCCTTATTGTGAGAGATCTCCTTGAGCACATGCAGGTAGTTCAGCTTTTCGCCCTGCGGACGCTCAGGCACTTCCACGCGCTCCTTGCACCACACGCAGGTGATCTGCAGGCACAGCAGGCCCAGCAGAGCGCAGATGCAGGCCAGCATCAGGAAGCGGCCAGCCACGGGCTGGTTGTCCACATACAGGAACAGGGGGCCGACCATGACCATAACGGTCATGAAGATGGTGCCGCCAAGGCTGCGGTAGCGGGACAGTGCGGTGCGCTGGCTGACATCATCGGTCATCACGCTGGACAGAGTACCGAAAGGCACGTTGACACAGGTGTACAGCGCCTCGTACAGAACGTAGGTGACGAACATGTAGGCCAGACGCAGGCCGTAGTTGATATTGCCTACATTGACAAAGCCAAGTATGCACAGCACTGCCATGGGGAAGGAGAAGGCGCGGATCCACGGGATAAACTTGCCGCCCTTGGTGGCCTTGCGGGAGTCCACAATGGCACCGATGATGGGGTCATTCACGGCGTCCCAGATCTTGGTGATCAGCATCAGGATACCCACGTGGAAGGGGTTGACCTGCAGGATCAGGGTATAGAAGATCGACAGATACATGGCGCGGTACTGCTCGGTGAAGCAGCAGCCCAGATCGCCCAGCGTATAACCGATCTTGTCCTTCATGGAGAAGGGTCGGATGGTCTTTTTCTGGTCCATTGTGTTTTATCCTCCTTAAAAACAGTGAAACCACGAGACTTTTCGCACAAGTCTCTTTTCTACGTTTGCATTATACGTTAATTTTTCATCAATACATATCCAAAAAATGATTGAAAACTATCGCAAATTGATGTATTATGCAATTATAACAGTTGTACTTTTCTGTTGTGTACAACAATCTGTTACACATGACAGTTTCATGGAGGACTTTTTGGTGAATTATACAGCCAAGCGTTATCTTTTTGAGCAGAGTGCCGTCCGGGAATTTTATTCCGGCGCGTATTATGATTTGTTTCTGGTCATGCGGGGCAGCGGTGTGTTCCGGTGCAGCGAGGTGGTGCTGCCTGCACAGCAGCAGAATCTCATCATCTTCAAGCCCGGTCAGGGCGGCAGACTGGAATACGCCGGTGCTTACGGCCCGCTGGAACTTATTCGGGTGCAGCTGTCCCCCCAGACGCTGGCGCAGCTTTCGGACGCAGATACCGACCTTGAAAAAAGCTTCAACGTGGTGCCCTTCCGGCAGGTGGCTGTGCGCCCGGACAGCCAGATCTATATGCTGCTGAAAAACCTTGCCCGGAAGCTGCTGATGCTCCCGCAGGAGCGCACTCAGTTCGGTGCAGCGGTGTTCGAGCACGGTATTTTGCAAATGCTTGTGGTGCTGGCGCTGCGTGCCTGCATCCATGCGGAGTTCCACACCGCATCGGTCAGCCGCCACCACCTGATGCTGGACGAGGTGTTTTTGTTTATTCAGGCGCACCTTACCGAGGAACTGACGCTGGAGCGGCTGGAAAAGGAGTTTTTCGTCTCCCGGGAACATATTGCCCGGGAATTCAAACGCCAGACCGGGCAGACGGTGCACCGCTATATCGTAAAGGCGCGGTTAGACCGCTGCTGCACCCTCATCGAGCAGGGGCTGCCCATCACCGAGGTGTACAAGACCGGCGGCTTTGGCGGTTACAACCACTTTTTCCGCGCCTTCAAAAAGGAGTACGGCATGACCCCCAAGGAGTACTTCCACACCACCCGGCAGGACGCCCGGGGATGAATCCGGCAAAAGCGGCGCCGTCTGCGCCTGTGAAAAAAACCGCCCGGGAAGATCCGCAGATCCTCCCGGGCGGCTTGCTTATCCTATTTTTTTCTTTTACTTGCGGTGGGTGAGGCAGTTCAGCGCCATCACAACCAGCACGAGAAAGCCGATGACCAGCAGGATACCGGTCATGCCGATGAGCATCATGGGCAGGGTGGTCATCCAGGAAGAAAGATGAAGCATAAAGGCACCTCCGTTAAAAGCGATGCAATTGCCCGCAGAACTCTGCAAAATGCAAAGAAAGAAGCGTGAAACCGATGGATTTTCAAAAAGTACATGGATGACCCCACCCGGTTCGCATCCGACTTCAGGGTTCGGAACCCGGCATGGTCTGCCAAAGTTTTTTAGGCATAAAAAACGCCGCATCGTACAAAACGATGCGGCAAAAACGAAAGTCTCCTCGGTAGATATTCCTACTGGTTGGGACCCGCGCACTAAGCAACAGCGACGAGTTGCGTTAGCTGATTTTTCCGCAGCCCCTTGGCGGGGCTTTGAAAAATCAGAACGCGGCCCCAACAGCTCCTCCCTGTTTCAGCCACTGGCTGCGGTCGTCGCCGTTGCACTGGGCTGGTTGCTTGCCCTGCCTGCGGCAGGGCCGCGCTGTTCGAATCCCTCTAGGTCCCAAAGCCAGCGTGTGACCTATGCACATGCAAAAGAAAAGCAGCAGCGTTAAAATTACGCTGCTGCTAAAAGTGGACCTAGAGGGATTCGAACCCTTGACCTCTCGGATGCGAACCGAACGCTCTGGGAGGGAAGATAGAGCACTACCTCTCCCTCGGATGTGAACATGGCAGACTGGAAGACTAACCTCTAAATAGGCCAAACAACCCGCTACTTGCAGTCGTTGCAAATGGCGGGTTGTTTGCCTATTTTAAATTTTCCCTTTGCTCATAGTAGTGCAAAATCAATGGCCCAATGGCCAAAGAAACCACAAATATCAGGCAAATCCACTGGTCACTTATAAATATCCTTCTAAAATTCAATGGATTTTGCTATTTCTAACGCCTGTTCTTCCGACACAAAATTCGATTCGAGTTCAACCGCCACAAAACATTCTTTCTCATTATTATATGAGAGAATGCCCCAGTTGTTCACCGGCTCAACATTTGCACCATCCTGATAAACTACCGTTGTAAGTGCAGTCGTTCCATGTTTGTTTCAACCACCTCATACCTGCTGTCTGTATCAAATCTGTACACTGATCCAAGCCGAAGTGTAGAATATACGATCTGCACGGAATCTTTATCTCCTTCGTATGGTTCATAATCACTGTAACCAATTGCACCGACTAGCGTTTGATTGCTATCATAAATATCATACATAGTGTACAATAGATTCAGCCCAGCAAGCATAAGCGGCTCAAGTTCGGTTCCCGACTTTTTTGTTTTCTCCTGAAATTTCCACCCCTGTGGAAGTGTAATGGAAATCGTGCAATTCGATTGTTCCGATTCTTGTGCAGAAAATTCAATTTTATGATTTGGAATTTTTTTCACCTTCAAATGTCCATCCGTCTAAAATTTTTGATGCCATTTCAGCATATTCTCCACCTGTAGATGCAGACTTCAAATATTTATAAAGCGCCTTCTTTTCTTCATCTGCCCCAGTATAGTAAATTTCTGGCCTAATTCCCGTTATGACAAGTTCTTCAAACTTCTCATCGGTCATCAGCTTACTATGCTTCAGTATCCGAAGCGTATCTTCAGGAAATTCAACAAGCCGCTTAGACAATACCGAAAAACAATCTTCGGTATATCCGCCATCTGAAATTTTGAGTTCTTCTAATATTTGACTCGTGCCCATATCCTCAAGCTCTGATAAAAAATCTTGTGGATTTGATACCGATATAGATACAGAGGATTCGGTGGAGGATGACGGTAGCGAATTTGTTGTGCAGGCGGATAAACTGGCCAGCATGATTGTGAGAATCACTATTTGAAATCGTTTCATCAGACATAACCTCCATTTTGTACACTCCCGCAGGAGCTTTTGCTTAGTCAACGTAGTTCACACTGCGTTTGTGACAGCTTTTTTGAAAAAAGTTCAAATTCTTGTCAACTTTGGACGCTTCAACAAAAAAGCGCCCGCACATTTGTAAATAATTACAAGCGTGTGGGCAAAAATTCAGCCAGTTAGGAAATGCTCTCTGCAATTTTTAGAATCTCTTCACGCGGTATCTTTCCAATGATCGTATGTGATATGCCATCTTTCTCCCATACTAGCACATATCCTGTACGTCCTCCGTTATTACTCGTTCCAAGTGTTGCATCGGCTGTTCCAATTTTAATGCGCTCATAAACCGTATGCTCATTGTCGAAAGTTTCGACTTGTCCATAGTCTTGAATTACGGAACAGTCCACATAATAAAAGATGTTCTTATCATTGACATCAACATAGGCATAGCAATATTATAATAGCACCGAAATGTCTGAAACATTTAACAATCTTATATTTTTTAGTTTCACTCATAATAAATTCAAACTATGTAAAAATAGTCCTATCCTTCAACGCTCTCTGACATTATCGATTCATATAGAGATGTACTCAACGTATCTATATCATCGGAAAGAGGTTTTCCAAGATTGTAAATAAAACTTTGAAACAGTTCAATTGTCTGTTCACTAAATGCCGGACGTGACTCAACATTCTTCGATATTTCAATCAATTTGTTGGCAATATCGTTAAAATGAGGAATTTCATCATAGGATGTTACTTGAAGCAAAACGCTAAGTTCATCTGCATGCTCTTTGGTCTCGCCCCAATCAATGGGGTCGGAATAGTACAAGTCTGAAAAAAGCATGGACATCAAAACAGATACTTGTGTATCGATCTGTTCTTGGTTGAATTGAAGCTTTTGGTAATCTTTGTACATATTGCTAAATTTCATTCCACATAGAATTATAAGCACTGCAACGACACCTATAAAACCATAACGAACAATCCTTGCTTTCATTGACGGCCTCATTTATACACCTCCGTTTTTTTTGCTCCTAACAAGAGCCTTTGTATAATCAACGCAATTCGCATTCGCTTCGTTTCAATTTTCAGGAGAAAATTTTTCAAATTTTCCATCTTTGTAAGTTCAGACAAAAAGAAAGCCAGACATTTGTGAACTCTCACAAGTGTCCAGCTTTCTTAACGGATACCTTCCGCAATTTTCATAATCTCATCGTATGGAATGTTTCCCATAACGGTATGTGTAATCCCCCGATGTTCCCAACTTAGAGTATAAACATTCTTTCCATGTTCATCCGTACTGGTTCCAAGTACACCATCTGCTTCTCCGACCTTTACGGTTTCGTACACTGTATGCTCATTATCAAACAGGGACTGCTGCCCTGGCTGGATAATTGAGCAACGGACTGTGTAGCTTTCCTCTGTTTCTTTTGACGAGTAAACATGTAAAAAGTTTTCTGCTCGCTCAAATTTCTGCACATCGTCCATTTCAAAGCCGTTCGGCACATAATGGTCGCTGTATCCATCCGGGAGCCACTCCAGCGGTTCGCCATCCACCTGATAAGTCAGCTGCATCTCAATGGGCAGAAATTTTTGAATCATCGTATAGACTGCCCTGCGGAAATCAGCGCTGACCGCAAGAGCACCAACCGTCAGCATTACGAGTGTCAATGCCGCAATTAGTACTCGTTTCAACACTGGGTGGTGCTTTTTCTTCTTTAAGGCCTCTGTCATTCGTTCGTCCCATTGGGACGTATCTGGGTAGATTTCCTCAAACTGCTTTGGCGTTGGAAGCGAATCCAGTTCTCTTTGCGCATCTGCACGAAGTGCCATCATCAAAGCCGCATCAAATGAAATGTCTGTCCGCTCACTCATGGCTGTTCATCTCCTTCCATAATAGTTTTCGTCCTCGAAAGAGCCGTGTTCGTACCACTTCATCCGTTAATCCCAGCGATTTTGCAATCTCACGGTTTGTATATCCCATTGCCAAAAGGCGTAGCGGATCACGGTACATCGGTTTCATTTGGCCAATCAGTTCTGTTAGACGTTCAATGTTATCGGTGCTAACTGCTGCATCATCCGGCACCGGAGCGGCATCTGGTTCGTTTGGGACATCTTCCAGCAATTCTTCTCGTTGTTTGCGAAGCATATCATATGCACGGCTTCTACTACAACTAACGAGATAAGCAGCGAGTTCGTGACAGTTTTCTCGATGAATTTTAGAAAAATTTTTTGCAACGTACAAAAATACCTCTTGTAGCACATCCTCTGCCAGATACGAATCATCCATGATTTTGTAAGCGGTATGGTAAACCAGCCGTTTGTATGTATTGTACACCTCGGTAAAATCTTCTTCAAAGTTTCGATCATCAAGCACACTTAGATATAACGCAAGCAACGCAGTCACCTCTATTCACATTGATTGTGTGTAGTGTACCACGAACCAATAAAAATGTCGAATACAACCAACTTTTGAAAAGGAGCGTGATGCCATTGACCCAACCGAAAACCGATCTCGCCTATCTCCGCAGCGAGAAAGCCAAAGCAGAACAGCAGCTGCGCTACTACCAGCACCGGGAGAAAATTCTGGAACACCAGATACCGGAGCTGACCCGCAAGGCCCGTGTGCATCGGCTGTGTACCCGTGCCGGAATGCTGGAAAGTTTTCTGATTGCGCCGGAAGAACTCACCAACGATCAGGTGATGGAGCTGCTGAAAATTGCGTTCCGTCAGCCGGAAGTTGCGCTGGCTCTTGCAAAGATGATTCACGACCTGCACGAAAGCCGCAGCGTTCCGCACCCTTTAGAATAAAGGGCGCAATTATACACCGTTCCGGTGAAATTGCGGTCTTGCAGACGGCTCGATGAAATCGAAGCTGGCGTTTGTGCGCCAGCCCGATTCCATCCCAAGGAAAACTGCATTTTCCTTGCGCTGCTTTGCAGCTATCCTTTTGCGGCTCCCGCCTAAGACCGAAGCGCACAGCACTCCGTCCAAGGCGGCGAGCAAAACCGAATACGATTCCAGACCGTTCATCAAGAGCAATCTTGCTGGGCGGTCTTTTTGTTTTTGGGGGTGATGCCTATTCCGTGTCCGCATTTCAAAATCACAATCGTCAAGCGCAGCCAAGGTCAGTCCGCTGTTGCCGGGGCCGCTTACCAGAGCGGCGAACGGTTGTTCAGTGAGTACGACCAGAAAACAAAATTCTACAACAAGAAGAAAGAGCTTGTCCACGCCGAGATCATGCTGCCGCCCCATGCGCCGCCCGGATATGCAGACCGTGCAACGCTCTGGAACGCTGTGGAAGCCGTAGAGAACCAATGGAATTCCCAGCTTGCCCGGCGCATCGTGCTGGCGTTTCCGGTGGAAGTTCCGAAAGAGCAGTATCTGTCCATGATAAAAGAGTTTTGTCAGGAGCAGTTTGTTTCCAAGGGCATGATTGCCGATTTTGCTATTCACGACAAGGGCGATGGCAACCCACACGCCCACATTCTGCTGACGCTCCGGGCAATGGACGAGCATGGCAAATGGCTCCCGAAAGCCAGAAAGGTTTACGACCTTGACGAAAATGGTGATCGCATTCGGCTCCCTTCCGGCAACTGGAAGTGCCACAAGGAAAACACCGTGGACTGGAACGACCAGAAGTACGCCGAGATATGGCGGCAGGGCTGGGCTGACACGGCGAACCGCTATCTGGAAGCCATCGGCAGCCCGGAGCGCCTTGACCTTCGCTCCTATGCCCGACAGGGGATTGATAAAATCCCCACCGTCCACATGGGGCCAGCGGTCAGCCAGTTGGAGAAAAAGGGCATACAGACCAACATCGGCAACCTGAACCGGGACATCAAAGCCGCCAATTCCCTCATGCAGTCTATCCGGCAGATGGTACGCAGCTTAAAGGGCTGGCTGTCCGGCCTGAAAGAGAAAAAGGCGGCGCTGCTGGAAGCGCTGGAACAGGCAAAGGAGCCGACCATTCCCGAACTGCTTTCCCGGTATCTGGATATGCGGAGCGAGGAACGTACCGGCTGGACTTCCAAGGGGAAGCTGAAAGGCACTGTTGGAGATTTCAACAAGGTCATGGAAGCCCTTGACTTCCTGCGGCAGAAAGAGATTTCCACCGTGGAGAGCCTTGACGCCTATCTGGATGAAGCCAGCGCACAGGCCGTTTCCATCCGTGAGGAAATCAGGCCGATGGAGAAACGTGTAAAAGAGATTGACCGGCTGCTTTTCCATATCGGGAACTTTGAAGCAAACAAGCCGGTTCATGCGAAATATGCCGCTATCCGCTGGAAGAAAACCAAGGAGAAATTTGCCGCCGACCATAAGGAGGAACTGGACGCCTACAACGCTGCACTGCGGTATTTCAAAGTTCACCTTGATGGGGCGAAGTACAGCACAAAGAAGCTGGCCGGGGAACAGGCACAGCTTTCAGAGAATGTCGCTTCCAAGACGGAAGCGCTGACTGCCGTACAGGAGGATGTAAAGATTTTGCGGGATGTGCGCCACTGGCTCAATCAGGTTTTGCCATCCGAGCAGTACCGCCAGACCGCAGAGCCGGGAAAGAAACCGTCCATCCAGCAGGCAGTCAAAGGCCGGGAGCAGCGTATCCGGGAGGAACAGGCAGAGAAACGCCAGACGCCCCGCCGCCAGCAAAAACAGGATATGGAACTTTAACCAATCAGGCGCTTGCCATTTTCCCCGTGAGAATGACAGGCGCTTTTCTTATTTTCAGGAGGATTTGCCTATTGAACGTATTTGAAGCCGTGAAGCAGTCTGTTACCACCCGGCAGGCCGCCGAGCATTACGGTATCCGGGTAGGGAGAAACGGGATGTGCGTCTGCCCCTTCCATGACGATAAAAACCCCAGCATGAAGGTTGACCGGCGCTTCCATTGCTTCGGCTGTCAGGCAGACGGGGATGTGATTGACTTTGTTTCCCGTCTGGAAAACGTCAGCCCCAAGGAAGCCGCCCTCATGCTGGCGCAGGACTTCTCCATCCCCTATGAGGATAAGGAGCCACCAAGCAGGAGCCGCCCGAAGCGAAATCCCCGGAAGGAAAGCCCGGAACAGCAATTTAAGCGCATGGAGCGCCACTGTTTCCGGGTACTGTCCGACTATCACAATCTGCTGCGCCGCTGGAAGCGGGACTATGCCCCCAAGACGCCGGAGGAAGAATGGCACCCGCTTTTCGTGGAAGCCTTGCAGAAACAATCCCATGTGGAATATCTGCTGGATGTGCTGCTGTTCTCCGACATAGGGGAACGGGCTGCCCTGATTGCCAGCTACGGAAAGGAAGTGAGGAACCTTGAGCGGAGAATGGCAGACCTTGCCGCCCGAACTGCGGCAGGCCGTGACGGACACCATCGAAGCCGCACCCCCGCCCCGGAGCGTTGAGGAAGTCAAGGCCATGCTGGAGGGCACCGAGAAAGGCGGCGTGCGGAACAGTATCCACAACTGCCTGACCGTGTTCCAGTATGACCCCATTCTTTCCGGGGCGGTTGCAAAAAATCTCCTGACCGAGCGTATTGACCTTCTAAAGCCCATCGGCAGGAAACGCAGAACCGGCAGCAAGGCCATGACCGACACGGACATGAAATATATCCGGCTGTATCTGGAAGATACCTACGGCCTGACAAGCGAGAAAAAGATAGCAGACGCCGCTGATCTGGCCGCAGACGCCAACAGCTACCATCCCATCCGGGACTACCTGAACGGCCTTGTCTGGGACGGGAAAGAGCGTATCCGCTACTGCCTGCGTCACTTTCTGGGAGCCGACACAGACAACTTCACTTACCATTCCCTGCGGCTGTTCCTGCTGGGAGCCATCCACCGGGCATTCTGCCCCGGCTGTAAGTTTGAGGTCATGCTCTGTCTGGTTGGCGGTCAGGGAGCCGGGAAATCCACCTTCTTCCGGCTGCTGGCCGTAAAAGACGAGTGGTTTTCCGATGATTTGCGGAAGTTGGACGATGACAATGTGTACCGCAAGCTACAAGGCCACTGGATAATTGAAATGTCGGAGAT
>OOCQ01000785.1_pt1 | contig 23779 bp, 25 predicted proteins | sample 1671121 | NCBI WGS metagenome assembly OOCQ01 (sample SAMN06348124, study PRJEB24527) | human gut metagenome | biome: human gut; feature: ankylosing spondylitis patient; material: feces | host: Homo sapiens | place: China | collected 2015-10 | reverse complement strand
AATCTGCTTCAACATAGGTCTCAATCTGTCTCGGAATAAATTTAAAACAGCTTCTAAGTTGTTTGAGAAATACGAGTTTTTTGTTGTCCATTTTATCATTTAGTTTATAACGTAAAGTCGGAAGCGTGTTATAGGTTTGTAAAAGTTTGGGAAAAATTCGTACCTTTGTCACCCGCTATGGCAATCGGGCCGTTAAGTTTCGATGAATCGGGATTGTTCGAATGTCTTGTATTCAGTCCATTCACGGGTTTTGCCTATGCTTTTTCGAAAACAGAAAATTCTATGTCTGCACCGAAAAGACTCTTAGCTATTATAAATCCTATATCGGGAACAAAAGATAAGGAAGAAATCCCTGCTCTGATAAGGGAAGTAATAGACCCTTCGAAATATCGGGTGGAATGTGTTTTTACACAGTATGCGGGGCATGGAGCCGAATTGACTCGCCGGGCCGTGGACGAAAGTGTGGACATCGTGCTGTCCGTAGGCGGAGACGGAACTTGCAACGAAATAGCCCGGGAGCTTATCGATACTTCCACGGCATTGGCTATCGTTCCGGTAGGTTCGGGCAATGGGCTTGCCCGCCATTTGGGTATATCGATGGACGTGCGAAAAGCTCTCGAAATTATCAACGACGGGCAGATCGTGGATTTGGATTATTGTACGGCAAACGATCGCCCTTTTTTCTGCACTTGCGGGGTCGGCTTCGATGCATTGGTGAGCTTGAAATTCGCGCAAGGAAAACGCCGAGGAAAATTGTCGTATGTGGCTAAGGCTCTTACGGAGTATCTCAAATATAAATCGGAAACTTATCAAATCGAAATGCCTGACGGGACGGTGACCGAAAAGGCTTTCTTGATTGCCTGCGGCAATGCCTCGCAATATGGTAATAATGCTTATATAGCCCCTCATGCCAGCATGCAGGACGGGAAAATCGATGTCACGGTGCTTATGCCCTTTACCCCGTTCGATACGGCTGCATTGGCTCTTTTGCTATTTACCAAACATATCGATCAAGATTCCAATATCAAGAGCTTCACGACCGAATCGCTCACGATTAAGAGGGAAAAGCCCGGTGCGATACACCTCGACGGAGAGCCCATAGAGATGGGAACCCGCATAGATGTGCGTTGTTTCAAGGGTGGATTGCATGCGCTCATTCCCTCGGGTGAACCGAAACGCTCTATTATCGAACCTTTCGCTTCGGTATTTTGGGAATTTATCGAAACCGTTCGTCAGGAGTTGAATATTTGATTTTTTGTACTTATCGATTATCAGCCAGTTCGATAACTTCCAAATCCTTAAATTCTCCCTTATCGATGGCGAAGCGTACCAATGTACGTTTTTTGTGGAATCCGTACATTCCTGCGGCTCCCGGATTGATGTGCAGGCAGTGTAGGGTTTTGTCATAAAGAACTTTCAAGATATGCGAGTGACCCGATATGAATAATTGGGGAGGGTGTATGTATATTTCCGGGGTCACTTCGCGTGCATATCGGCCCGGATAGCCCCCTATGTGTGTTATCCATATATCGGTATTTTCGATGCTGAACCGTTGGTGCTGAGGATAGCGAATCCGTAACTCTTGACCGTCGATGTTCCCGTATACCGCCCGAAATGGTTTCAAGGCTTCGAACCTGTCGGCGACTTGGACTGAGCCTATATCTCCGGCATGCCAGATTTCGTCACATTCGGCAAAATATTTTTCGTAACGGTTGTCCCACCATGCATGGGTGTCGGACAACAAACCAATTTTTACCATATCGTTTTTATGATTTTTCTATGTGGTAAAAATACGGCAATAATTTGTAAAGTAGAAAAAAAACTTCTACATTTGTCCCCGTAATAAGAAATGAAAAACTGCGGTAGTAGCTCAGTTGGTAGAGCATCAGCTTCCCAAGCTGAGGGTCGCGAGTTCGAGTCTCGTTTGCCGCTCGATGAATAGAGAGCTTAATATTCTGATAGTTAGGCTCTCTATTATAAAATCCACCGTACCATTAAAAGATTAAAAAAAAGGTATTTCTGTCCAGTGGTGGACGAAATCACTTGTCGAAAACGAGTCCTTTTAATTAATCTATTATGGCTACTATCAAATTAACAATTATTCCTGCAAAGAAGTTAAAAAACGGTTCTCATAAAATTAGAATCGCAATATGTCATAAGCAAGTGACAAGCTACATTGTTACCCGTTTCGTAATAGATTCTGAATCTCAATTTAAAAATGGTCAAGTTGTTAAACGAAATGATGCGGCTATCATTAATACAAAGCTGAGAAATCTTCTTAATTTATATCAGGAAAAACTAGATAATATAAGAAACATAGGTCTATATACAAGTGCTCAACTGAAGAATATGTTAGAAAATTCGTCCAGTGATGAGATTCCTACTTTTGCTGAAATATGTAAACTGTATATTAAAACTTTGTTAGAAAATAACCAAAAAGGATATGCTGGTATCATGGATAGGAGTTTACGTAAATTTACAGAATTTACAAATGGAGATCTTCTTATCACAGATATAAATAAGGATATTATCAGTAATTATGATAAGTTTTTGAGAAAAAAATCATTGTCGAAAGCTTCGATTTCTATAGAATTAAGAAATATAAAAACAATAATCAATCGTGCTATTAAAGAGCATAATGTTATAATACAAGAGCATCCATTTAATTCTATTAAAATATCGGCATCAAGGGTAAGAGATATATGTGTTAGTGTCGAAACTATAAATATGATTAGATTATCGAACCCAACAAGTAAAAAATTAGTTATGGCTCGTGATTTATTTTGCCTATCATTCTATTTGGGCGGGATAAACCTTATAGACTTATTAGATATAGATTTCCGAAATATGAATATAATTTCATATATAAGACAAAAAGCAAAGAATATGACAGATGAACAAGTTGTTACTAGTTTTGATATTCCAGAATGCGCAAAACCAATCATAAAAAGATGGATAAATAATAAAACCGGGAAATTAGATTTCGGATACAAACTGTCATATAATAATTTTAGGAGCTATTTGTCAAAGTGCATACAAAAAATGTGCGAGGAGTTGGGGATAAAGGAAAAGGTTGTTTATTATTCAGCGAGGAAAACATTTGCTCAAATGGCATCTGAATTAGGCGTTCCAGATTCTATTATCGATTATTGTTTGGGACATTCTGATACATCAAGAGGTGTAATACGATATTATACAAAAGTAAGGAAACAGCAAGCTTCATGTGTGATAAATCTTGTTATTGATTATGTAAACAATCCAGACAAATATGACATCTCTAATTTACAATACATCAAGTTAATTAAAGGAGAATAAAATATAGGCTGCCTCAAAATAGAATCTGGGACAGCCTATTATATACAATCAGCTTACAAATGCTATAATGTGCTTTGTGAGAAATCTAAATCATAATGTATGTTACCTTCTTTTTCTTTAAAAAAATTACCAATACAAATAAGTTCAGGAAAATCTGAAGTCCAAAAAGATAAAGATTTTGTCGGTTCAGAAGAAAAATCCATTGTTAACAATAAAGATTTAGCCTTTTCTTCGCATAACTTTTTTAGCACTTCGAAACTATCGGTCGTTTTTCCAATGCAAATTTGTTGATTTGAATTATTCATATTACGCTTGTTTTTATATTTGTTGAATGTATTATCTGTTTGTTTTTTCTCTTCCAAAGTTACATCAATTCCTACGATCTCACAATATTTAAGGAAGTTGTTCAAGTTGACATTCTTCCCACTTTCAATGGCAATGACTGTTCCAAAGTTCATACCCTGTTTCCAGATATTATATTGGGACAGCCCCTTTTCTTCGCGAATCTTACGCACTTGTTTCGATAATTCTTCTATTGTCATACTCCTATTAATTCCTTCTTTATCGCCTCTAAAAATGCGATAGATGTTAATACCGTATTCCTATAATTATAATCACTACCTGCTGCAATTGCATTCTTACGACCGTCTAAAATCAGCGTATCAATGAACAACACCATTTGCCGAACCGTAATATTGCCGATGTCTGCCGAGAATGTCGATAGCGATGTATAATACTTCATAGCCTGTTTTAAAAGCCCCCGTATTTTAGTCTTATCAGGATTTTTACCGGTAATACGCTTAATGCTGATCTTCGCGGAGAGATTCGACCCTGACAATCCGGGCTCTATGCGGTAATCTTCTCCGACTTCCTCAACAATACCGTCCATATACTCGACTTTGGCGATGAATCCATTGTCTATGTCCGAACAGTATATGAAGTCGACTTCTCCGAACTTGTGCGCCCGGTTATGGTCTACAATGAATAATGGAAATTCCCTTTTCATTCTTCGTCCTCCTCGTTTTCCTCGTCGTCATCGACTTTAACAAGATGTTCAAGATCTTCGCTTATATACCCTTTATACTCCCTTATGGCTTCCAATTCCGAGTCGCTGAGGTCGTCTATATCCTCTATCTCGATAGTATAATATCTGTCATAATCACCATCGAAGTCTATCTCTCCTGTTCTTCCGTTCTCGTCGTCCTCACTAACGACAGTGCCCACTTCGTCTGCAATATAGGGTTTGCAGAACCTCCCATGCTCGTCCCTGTCTTTCGTGAACAAGCGATCTGACAACATGCTACACACATCTGAGAATGTTTCTTCTCCGACAAATTCAACATGACCGGGGTTAAAGAATCTGCCACCTCGGCAAACATGAAATGATAATACCATTGTTCTTTTCGTTTCCATATATAAGTAATTTTTATTTATAATTATTTGCCCCATACTGGTGTATAACAATCTTCAAGATTTATATTATTCTCGATCGCCGAACAGGCAAGTATCCATGCTTGCTTACTCGACATGTTGGCAATCTTGAAACTCGGATAAGTGCATTTTTCATCTATCGTTTTGGCCACATTGGAGGCAAACACATTCAACTTGATTATTTCGTTTAAAAACCGATAGAACGGGTTGAAATGCAACTCATACGAATTGTTATTATTCCATCTTTCATAGTTAGCAATTTGTTGAAGTCTGTTGGATAATTCCTGAGCTTCTTTGTATTGTTCTGTACCTTTCTGTAACATGACTCTATTTTAATTGGTTACTGTTTGTTTTTGATTACATGGTAAAGATACTACATTTTATTGTATATACAAAATATTATAGTATAAATATTTCATGATTTATCAATATTTAACAAAACGAATGATGTGGAAAATTTTCCTCATTATTTTATACGATATAGTCTATTTTCGTATAGTTGTGGAAGATTTTCCGCAAAAATGATTGACATGGAATTAAACACGAATGCCGGAGCTTCTCACCCCGGCATTTCCCTGTTCATCATTTGCATTTCCGAATATTCCTTTGAAATTTTCTGCTTATAACGCTTTCATTCTGCTATAAATAATTCTTTAAGCTCAACTAAGTCACCCGATGTAATACGAATATACCCCATATTTCCAAATACCAAATTAGTCAGGAGATTATTTGGTATTTCTATTTTCATAGCCCCGGAGCCAAGATTACCTTTAAGAATACCCAGATTAAATTCTCTTTCTTCCATAGAATTGAACATTTCAATGAAATCATCGAATAGCATATTAACATCTATGTTCCCATTTTCGTCGCAAATAAATAAAGATAATCCATCGATAAGTTCGTTAATCTTTTTGTCTTCTTTCAACAAATAATTTTTTGCTCCACGTTTGAGGTATGTGGATACAGTTTTTAATTGGGGATTATTTCGTGTAAAATCATCGATCCTATCATCTATCCATGTATGAGCAGCATTATTAAACTTTGTTTTTACAGCTTCCAGTTTTTCTTTCAGTTCCATTATTTCTTAGATTTAGACGATGTTTTTCTTTGTTTCATATCCATAAATTCATTCCAGCTCATGTCGCTGTACTGAGTAATATATTCGTTCATCAAGGCGTCCTTTTTATCCGCTTCGTCCTTAACAGTTTTCTTCAATCGTTTGGTGAGGGTAAGGTGTTTGTCCAACGCATCTTTACCGTCCTTTGTCCCTTCGACTATCGGTCTCATAATCCGCATATACTCCCGGTTGAGAATACTCTGAATTTCCATGCTGCTTTGCTGAAATTCTTCATTCTCTTGCATAAACCTAAACTCCTTTTCGGTCAAGGAGTCCATAATCCTGTCTATTTCGTCCCACACGGGAGAAGAAGTCGTTTGCGCAGATTGCCGATAGTTTCTTTTCATTTCAGCAATTTTTTGTTGCATGGCTTCCTGTTCTCTCTCTAATTCGGGGATAGAAAAGTTCCTGTCGTTTAATAAAGGGTCTGTAAAATTCATAATTATTCGTGTTAGTGGTTAGTAATCGGTAATGAAAGTGGTATCGCCCCCGAAGGGGCTCTACCACTAACGCTTTTTCTTGCGTTTCTTTTCGGCCTTTATGCCGTCGGAGTTTCCGACGCTGCTCTTTGGCAGTTGCAACCGAAAGGGTTTGCACCCTCCAAAACAGTTACGGTAGGAGTAGAAGGAAGACCTACAACGCCATAGATAGCTCGGCAAGTCTTGCGATCCGTGTAATTGATGGAGGCTGTGAAGGCACGATCGATTTCGCACTGAATCAATCTGTCTTGATACGGGCGGGTGGCTTCCAAAACAGCTACCTTCTTGTCCAGTTCATTGAATTTGTTGGCGTATCGCTCGTTCAATACATCGTATAAATCTCGGCTTGTCTTGTAAAGCCCGAAATCTGCATCGATTTGCGACTTATACAACTGGAATTTTTCAGCCACATCGGTTTCACGATGTGCATACATTTGGTCTTGCGTGTTGACTTTTAATCCCCAAATGGTATTGGTGAGAGCAATTGCATCCTCGCATTCTTTTTCCCATGCTTGAAATGCGGTGGGAGCGACAGCACTTGAACCTCCCCAGCCACCAGTCGTCGTGTTGATGTTTACGTTCTCAGGCATGGAACCGCCACCGAAAATCCCGTTACGTCTTCCCCAAAGTGCACCTGCGCCAAGAGCTGTACCAACGATTCCCAATGCTAAACCGGCATTACCTACACCCTTAGAGGCATACTCTTTCTTTCCTTCTTCGTAGACTTTCTTTTCTACGATTTCTCTGTTAATTCCTTCCATATGTTTTTATTTTTTTAGTTATACCGAAAGAACATCTTCCGGTGTGTCAAACATACGGTCATAACAGTTGCTATCTATGAATTTCAGTTGCTATGCGTTTGCTAATTAGTTGATTGTTCTTTAATAGAATGTAACTTTGTGAAATCCTGTGTGATAACGTGTTTTTCAACTTATTCACTCCTTGTCGTGTCATAGACAAGTAAGACGCTATATTTTCTTCCGTAAATCCTAGCGATACCAACGCACAGATGAGCAGGCAACGTGCGTCTACCGCATTTTTGTTCGCACCGTTGATCAATTCGCCGTAACACAGCTCACATTCCTCGCAAACGATTTGCAAGACGTGTTCAAAGATTTCATTGGTTTTCATATCTCTTGCATTTTTAAATATTTGTTAAATTATAGATTGTTGACACAATAAAAAACATCACGTTCCTGTTTAAAGGCTGTGAAAGCCTCGTAACATTCCCAGTGATGTTGTCTCTTGTTCGTTTTGGAAGAGCAGCAAGAGATTGAGGCTTTCCTCTTTATACTCCGAAGCCCCGGAAGGAGTCGTAAATCAAATTATATCAAGAAACCCAGTCCTTTCAATTTTGTTGTCCATTTCATGATGTAAGGGACAAGCAGCAAGACAATGCCACCGAGAGCCCACCAGCACCATCGGGGAGTCTTGTACTTTACTACCTCGACGGGGTAGGGTACTTGTATGCTGTCCGTCTTGGATATATACAGCGTATCGATTCTGTCCTTGAACCTGTATATGTACTTGTATTGGAACTCCCGTATCGTGTCTCCCGATTTCTCGATGAAAACACTGTCCCGCATGTATATGGAATCGAGCTGCACCCGGTTCAGATACACCGTGTCGCTCTTTGTCGTCTCCACAGGAACATACACATGTCTGGTACAGCTCGTCGCAGCCAAGATAGCCAAAAACAACAATAGGAATACGATATGTCTCATAGGCTCAGTATTTGTTTCCTGTTCTTCGATGTCGACGCATAAGACACGTGCACCCAACTGTAATTGCTCTCGTCAATCAACTGGTCGAAGGGAAGGTTATCCCGAATCAACTCGAACAGCTTCTTGTTCTCCTCATTGTTCCCTGCCGTTATATCCGCCGCATTACCCCTCATGTGCTGGCTGTTTTTCGCACCACCCACAGCGGCATTGAGTTTGGGACAACGATAGCCCGAATTGACGGTTATCGGCTTTCCGTACATCTCCCGCAAGGGGTCTAAAACATGGGTGACAAGGTTCGACAGCGCAACCGACGCTTCGGGAGTAGGGGTATTGTCTATACCCAGTTTATCGGCCGTTGAACTCTTTGTGAGTTCTTTCATCGTGAAGTATTTCATATCCATTTTTCATTTTTGGCGACAAAAAAAGCGGTGACTTTTTTAGAATCACCGCTTGAAATGAATGTATGTAACTATAATTTAATCTCTGTTTTCAGGAAGGTTCTTTTTATTTCCTTTTTCTTTTTGATAATACATAGGTATACTTTTCAATCCATCTATATGCTCATATAAGTTCGGTTCTATATGTTCTGAGTGCATAGGATCAAGAACAAAATCAATTCCTTCGCGCCTTGCTAGCTTTGCTGCTGGTACAAAATCAGAATCCCCAGATATAAGGACTATCTTATCAACAAATCTTTTTAATGAAAGAGAAGCAATATCAACGCCGATTTTCATGTCTATACCTTTTTGCTTTAATTCGTAATAAACATCGGTTTCTTTAATTTCTTCTATTGATATTTCTTTTCTTAACAAGGATTTCATTACATTGTCAAACAAATTCCATTGTTTGCAATCCTTTATATATCCAAGTCTCAATGCAACCTTCCGTTTTTTCTTTAATTCATTTATCAATGCATTACGGCGTATGGACTCTTCTGTTTTAGAGAAGTCAATACATTTTTTTGATATTGGATTATGGATTTTTTTGTTGAAAGGAATACAATCATAATAAAATATTCTATATAGATAGTTATTCTTTCCTACATGTGAATGTGAAATTGTATATAAATCGTTAGCTATTGTTTCTGGTTCTTTTTTACCGGATTTATTATAAAGTATGTTATATCGTTTTATGAAATATCCACCATCAATTAAAATAGCTACTCTTATCGGTGTTTCTGTGTAAGATGTTCCTCTATGATTTACCATTATCCTAAATTAAAAAAAATGGCCTTTGGTAAAGCTTATCCGTTATTAAGAAGGGACAAACGTAGGCCAAAGGCATAATTATGTTGCTGCAAACATAATGATAAAAATTTCTTTTTGCAAATAAAATTTCTTTTTTGCCCAATATTTAACATTAAAACGGTGATTCCAAGAAGTCAAAGAACGCTTTCCCGTCGCCGGGTTATAAAAATTCATTTTTTTTCGTCAGGCAATCCAAACCTCGATTTGAATCACCAGCCCTCCCAGTATGGTAGCCAGCAGGTCGGCATACGACCAAGCCCCCGGCTTCCTCCACTCGTCGACAGCCTCCTTGATACAGCCCGCTATGGCAGAGAACAGCACACAATATTCCGCCGTCGCACCTATCACGATGGCGAAGAAAGAGGCGATGACACCTCCTGCGATAAAATGCAGCAGCTTGTCGTGGGGAATAGACAATAACAACCCTTTGATTCTCTCCAAAATTTTCTTCATATTATTCGTTATTTAATCGGTGATAAAAATCGAGCTTGATACGGTCATAGACAGAAACTACATTCGTATATGCCCGCCCGTTATTCACATTCCCAGAATACACCTCGCTTGTAACTACTTCTGCCACCCATTCTATCCATTCGGGATTGGTATAACATGAAAGACGTTTACCACGATAGGTAAAGTAATCGAAACGGCTGTTCCTGTCCTCGTACTGGTTCGTCAACAAAGTATGTATCTTACCGGAGGTTTTCTCCTTGTCGGCGATATGGTTCTCGTCCCTGACCTTCTTGATGATTCTGCAAACCCTTTCGACGGCCAAATCGAAATACACGTTCGATATGTTCTTTATCCGAAGCTGCGTTTCCGGTCTAAGACCTTCCGATATGTCGGACAACATGTTATTCTGGTCGTTCGTCTTTTCGATAAGCTCTTTCAGGGATTCTCCATAATCCTCCATACTCTTGGTGATAATCGATTTGAACCACTTGAAGCAGGCCACCATCATCATGGCCGACAACACCAAGAAGAATGCTGCGGTCATCACCAAGAACCCCTGTTCGCTTATCCCTCTGGCTACCTCCGTAGCCTCGTTTATCCCTCCCATATCAATGTTTCTGTTTTTCGATTAATAATCTGGCTTCCTCTTTGCAGGATTCCGCATAGGCGTTATAAGCCTCGAACTCCTCTGCTTTCGTACCTCTTTGCCGAAGTATCGCCAACTCCTCCGACAAGGTATATTTCCGACGTATTAACTCGTTTACCGTTTCTCCGTAGTCCATTGGTACAGGAGGTGTTTCCGTGCCGTCCTCCGTCGTTTCCGGTGCTTCCTCGTACTCATAGACTATCGCCCCGTTCCGGTAATACATCACGGGTATTTTTCCGGGTATCTCTTCGGGAGATGGGATAATACCGACATCTATCAACCCTTCTCTCTCATTGTCGGCGTATATGCCTATAATCTTCTCGTTTTTAATATCTATATACATAATTATTCAATTAAATAGGATTGATTATTTCAATCTGACACCTTACGCCGGTTCTTGAAGTAGAAAGGTTGGCAGCAAGTAACATATCTGGATCGTTCGACATGAAAATATAGGCCTTGTTGGTAATAGGTCTATAAAACCCTTCGTTTGTCGTACTCAAAATATTCGTACTTACAATGGTATCTGGTGTTGTCATACTATTTCCGTAAAATTCGGTGGTGTATGGGAAATTTTGATACGTATTTCTTACACCGATATTCTCGGCAGAGTAGGAGTTATCTCCTCCGTCCGTCAAATGAACTGAATATCTATACGGATTTTTAATAAAGTTAATATATAGTGTTTTGAAATTTATATTGTGTATAAATACATTCTGTGATGTTGTAATCTGTTGATTATTTGAGAAGGCCAGCTCTATCGAGTACAGATTATTATCTTCATCTACAATCTTGATATGGTTTTTGGCAGAAACCCAAACAAGGGTGTACTTCACACTTCCATCTGGCAGGGTTATCCATCTGTCCCCCCAATACGGGAAAGGATACGGCAGAATCTATGGAATCGACAATTTCTACCGCCTTGTCTTCCATCGAACATCGGAGTATCTGTTTATTGACACTATCAACCCCGTATATATAGTCCTTTGTAATTAAGACTTCTTTGTTCTTGAATGTAGAGTATACATACTGAACAGGAATAGGTATCAGCTCCTCTGAAATGAATGTGCCGTCTTCCTCGTTCAGTTTGATAAGCCAAATACCGGTATTTTGGTCATTGTATTTCGTACATATGATATATACGGTATCATCGATTACCCTCAATTGCTCGGCTGAGTTATGCCAAGACACTCCATAATCCTCCAATTTGACGTCCCAAAACACCTCGTAAGTGTCCAAAGAAAACTTCAAGCACCTGCCCATCGTAAGCAGGTAACAAGTTTTGTCGTTTTTTATCTCTTTGAATCCTATATACCTTAAATCTGTGGCTTCAAGAAAAGCATGGGAAATGTAAAAACCATTCTCTTTGTATGCGATACTCTCCGCCGCTTGGTTCGCTTTATCGGCGGCCGCATTAGCGAGAGTTGCCGAGTTGTTAGCTTCCGTTGCGGCATTCTCCGCATTTCCTGCCGCTGTGTTGGCGTTCGATGTGGCTGTGCGGGTATCAGTAATAAGCCCTTCGAGCGTAGTTTGCATTTGGGAAAAACTCGTCTCTCTTAGAACTTCCGCTTCGGCTCTCTCACTCTCCGCCGAGGCACGGCCGCTTTCAGCAGATTCCCGTTTCGCTTCTTCTGCCGTCAACCTGTCGCTGAGAACCTTTATATCCGAGGTTGCTTTATTGGCATTTTCAGCCGCTTGATTGGCGACTGCCGCCGCCTCTGTCGCAGGGCGTTGAAGATCGGCGATTTGCTCCGGCGTAAAATCGTCGTAGGTAAAAGGGTCTCCCTTATCTCCTTTTTCACCGGGTAAGGCAACCATTTCTTCCACCACGGCGGCATCGGGCACTACCACCTGCTCATGAACAATTATGCAATCACTATCAGCCATATCACTTGATGATTATATTGGTTTTGTAAACATCGCCATAGTCCCATTTGCCGTCATCGAAATCGGCATCCTCTATCCAGTAGTGCCTCTCGACCGATAGCAAGCCATAGCGGAAAGTCCCGGAATTGAATATGCCGTACAGCACGCCGTCACGGAACACACAGTTTTTACGTGTCTTTCCGTCGTAGCTCACTTCGCAACAACAACCGGCCTCGTCCTTGTAGATGAACTTAAACTTCTTCGTCTCGGCATCGATCGGGCTCCCGTTCTTGTCCTCAAAGCCAATGGTAAACTTAATATCCTCCCACGAGTACTTCACTATGGGATCTTTGTCACTCATCGCTGCCATCGGATAATGTGTTGAACATTTTTTCCACCAGAGCTTTCGTTTCCTCGACCGTGGAGGTCATGGAATAGACATTCATGTTAAAACTGCCTTGCCCGACAGTGACATGGCCTTTTTCCACTCCATTCTCCACAATTCGGTAATTGACCGCTTGCAGGTTATCTACCGTTTCCTGTCCGTCGAATTGACGGCTGATGTTCTCGCTGATTTTTACTAACTCAATCATAATGTTTTGTATTTATGGTTAACTGATAATACCGCTGTCGGGAATGTCGAATGTCACGTTTTTGGATATGGAGTCGAGTTGGACGCCGGCCTCTCCCGACGAGGAGACCCCATACACGGAACAGGTTAAGTAATAGGTATGGGTTCCCGGTGGAAGGTCCGGATGTGTCGTCCCCAAAGGGATATTCAAAATGAGAATCCCAGTTCCCTTGTATTCGTAATCATAGATTGCGAGGAATCCGGATCCCGAAATGCGGAAGGTGTATTTCTCACCCACCGGAGGATTTCCGTTCGGAAAACTGATACGCACCTGAAAGTAACTCGAAAGGAAAGTGAAATCCACGATTTTAATCGGGGTATATGTGCTGTTTATCTCGGCTGTCATGGCTATCGATGTGGGTATGGTGAAATAATCCGCCACGGTAATCTGTTTGTCGACACCCGTCCAATATTCGAACGACTTCTTATCGATAAGGAACAATGTCACCTTCAAATTCGCCCCTACCGAATCCTCCCCCGGAAATGTGTCGCTCTGTCCGACAGGAAGTATCGGCGGAGTAGTACCGTCGCTGAAAAATTTGACCTTGAAAGCGGAGTACCACACATCGCCCACCCGCAAGGTGGTTACGGTATTTGTCGAGGTATTTGTCAGCAATCGGGCAAAACTGCTTCCATTTCCATCGGTTACCAAAATAGCCGGGTAATAATCGCCGACACTCTTGTCGGAGGCCAGCGACAGCCACGATTCGACGGGTACGCCGGTGGGATTCACAGAAGTATCGTAATAGTTAATATCGACAAAAAGATACGGCACGTCCGCACTGATTTCGTCAATTTTACTTCCGGTAAGATTAGGTTCCGCATTGTGGTCGTAGCCGTCGAAATCGCTCAGGCGACAAAAATCCGTACCCGGGTGGGGATAGGCCACATAGTCGAAGGAGGTATCATGGATAGCAACGATATTCGTGCCGTGCGGTATCGTGGCTTTCAAGCCATAGCGTATACCTTGATTCTTATCCGTTTCGCTTCCTTCCCATTGATCGATGTATGTAGTGACACCGCCGGATTGCTGGGGATAGTTGTCGGAAAGTGGCGCAGCCTGCGGATAGCGCACGGGTTTATGACGGCTCCATTTGTTGATACGTCCCGGATGGCCACCCTGCAACAGGGGACGTTCGAGGGCAACGATGTCGGACACGTCCCATATCCCGTTTGAAGGATAAATCCCCAGCAGATTATACGGGTCGGTTATCGCTACCGGGGCTGCTATCTTGTTTTTATCGATGGCCATAGGCTCACTTTCCTCCTTTCCCTTTTAATTCGGACAATTCTTTTTTCAATCGTTCTATATCTTCCATAAGGGCTTTAACCAGCCGGGCGGTCTCCTGCGTTGCACCGGCGATGGTGTTGATATAGTCGGGCGACAGGTAGTTCAGAGCCCCGTAACCGTCCTCTGTTTCGTAGGCCATCGATGGCAATACCTCTTTCACCTTTTGGTACAACAGCCCCGTATGGGCTTCCCCGTCCACACCGCCCTTGTTACGCTTCCGTGCTTTTTCGGTGTATCGGAAATCGCACACCTTGCCCATCGCCAAGAGTCTGTCGGTATAGCTGAGGGTATAGTTGAAGTCTCGCTTCAAACGTTTGTCCGAAGTCGTTAGAGCGGTGACCGAGCCTTGTGCCGAGATATTGCCTTGCGACGATATATCCCCTCCGGCCGTGATGTTACCGTCCGATGTGACACTCTCCTTTGACCTTATGTTATTCGTCGCCACAATCCTTCCGGCGGAGATGGAGACAGACTTACTCCCGGTCGAAAGGTTTATACTCGTAGCCCTGATTACATTCGCTCCATCGATGTCTCCCTCCATCGTTATATCCCGGACTCCCGACAGACTTCCGGACACATCGTTCGATCCGTCAAACGGATTTCCCCAAATCGTCCGGATATTTTTAAGCCTGTCGGCGGCGATGGAATCGTTATCCGTCAAGGCGACAGACGGGGTCACCACGGTCAGCTTGCTCACGCCGACTGCCGGCATGGGAGACAACGATATACTATCCACACAGTTCTCGCAAGTCCCGTTCAAAGCCCCGTATGTGTTATAGACGAATATGGAGCAGGTCTGGTAATCCGTCTTGGCCGAAACCCAAAAACACACGTGTCCCCCGTACAAGAACACCTTCACGTCACCCAAATCGTCACCGAAATGCGTACCGGCCGTAGCCGTAAACTCGACATCGTTCGGGGCATAATTATACGCCTGTACGATCGTATTGATAATTCGTCGGCTATAATATCCATTTCCGATCAGATGCAACGTCAACATAGCCGCCTCGGCCTCTTCGACTTTCGTGTGAATCAACCACCCGTTTCCGGTGGCTGTCTCATACATGCCGCCCCTCTTATACAGGAAAGCCCCGTTGTCAAGTCCGTTCAACTTTTTCGCATTGTCCGATTCGACCGCACGTCCGACTGTCAGCCCCGTATATGTACCGCTCACGTTGTTTATCTCCGAGAGCGAATAAGTTGGCTTGTTCGGCTGCTGCACCCAATCGTACAGGGTGATGCCTTTGGTGACAACGATACCGAGGGCTGTCTTGCTGACCGCCGTCACCACATTGCCTGTACCTATCGTAGATGCGCCGGCGTTTGCGAGTTTCCAAATCTCGTTGATGGTGTAGGCGTTGAAAGTCTCCGTCATCGTGGTGTTGTCGAACACGCCGCCCAGATCGTCGAACCCATGAACGAGCTTGATGAGCCCTCCTTCGCCACCGCCACCCCCTTCTCCACGCCATACACCAAGAGCGGATATTCCACCCTGTGAATACACATTAAATTTCGAGTATATCGTATTTTCCAACTCTGTGTCGAATTTCCACATATCGTTAATACGGGCAAATCCTTCCTGCATTTGTTTTACAGTCCGTTGATACGATTGTTGCAAGGAAGCCGTCATATCATTGATGGCAGAAATCAAGTCGATATTCTTATTAGCAGATGCAACCTCTTCTTTCAGTTCTTGCGTATTCCCTTTTATTAGGTTGTTCCCGATGGTAATAGTCTGTTCGCAAGGATAGTCGAGTTTGGTTGTAAGGCTTATAACACGAGTAACATATGAATATCCTGTGTTTATGTATTCGACTTTTCTTCCTATGGATAAATCAGGATTGTTTTCATTGAACACCACAGGATTAGATGAAAACTGGTAATTGTTTTGGTCGGAAGAAAGCCGTTCTATTTCTTCGTTCATAGCCGTTTCTAGACGTATGTACGCCGAATCTGTATATTCTTCCGGCATTTTGACGTTGAATAGGATAATATCGTCATTTTCCGACGGTATAAGTCCCGTAATAGCAGGGATAATATAGTTACCTTCTTCCTCTTTATATTTAATCTCGAAATCTCCTTTTTTGACTTCGAAGCTTATACCATCATCACTTGTTATTGTTTTACTCTCATCATGGTATATAAGCTCAAATTCCATACCTTGCAAAGCCCCCGATTGGAAATGTACCGAAGGTACTTTATTGGGTATAAGCATACCATTCGGATTTTTTTCTTCGTCATAAGTGGAATTTTCGAAGTTAAATTCCGGTATTTGAAAATACCATATCGCATATTGGTCGTATATAGGGTCTCCGTTTTCATCTGTGCCTATCTGTATTTTATCATTCGTTTCCGAGTCTATACGCCACATAAGACGGAATCTGACATCTGATATGGAGAGTTCCGATGAAGGGTATATATCATCGAACTGGAGGATTTTGCTAAATATCTCTCCCTGTTGAAGGTTTGGCCTTATATCTTTATATCCGTTCGGATATTTTTTAGGGTCAAGAGTCAGCCGTTTGTTGACCAAATTGTTGACATTAGCACCTTTGTATTCCTGTACGATGTTTCGAGTTGACCCGAATGCGTAAAATCGGGTATAATACCCATCTTTTCCCTCTGTGACCGAAGGTGTATTGATGTTTTCACCAACTTCGAGAGAAACAACAGCTCCATGTTCGGATTTCGACAGATGAATAATCATGGAATCTTTCTCAACCCACCATTCTGTATCAAACGCAGATGCTATACTGTTCAAGGCAGACAATATGTCGATTGATTGGAAAGATAAAGAAGTGGAAGCGTTAAGAGAAGAATCGACGGCGTAAGTCCATGTATCCCCGGTTTCGTTCTCGATAGCCTTACAAATAACACTCATGAAATTGGCCGGGTTATCGGTAAGAGACCAATCCGGCTCCCGATTAGTTATCTCGTTATTCTCATCATAAGAATACATGAAAAAAGGCACTTTACCCCATGATATAAATTTCGAATGAAATTGTGGTTTGTATTGAAATTCGACCTCGTTCTTTTGTTCTGGATTATATGGATCCAAAAGAGAATATTTCTCACCATCGAGTATGATATAAGCCCCTACCGGAATCTCTTCATTTTGGTCCGAGTTCCACGACAATTCTACATAATCGGATTTCATCAATTCTTCTACATGAACACATTCTTCTGTTATAGGAACTGATAAAATAGTATCTCCTTGTATGTTTTTAATGTCTATCATGATGGTTTCGTATATCTTCATACGATTTCAGTCAAAGATAATAAAAGTGTATGAAAAACATGCTCTTTTTTATGAATTTCTATCTGCTGGATTATATTCGACAAGTTTTAGAGAAAATCGTGCTATTCCTCTCATGAATTGCGTAAATTGATTGCATGAAATATAGATTGTTTTGTAAGTAATATTTGGTTGATACTTTGTTTTTATATTTATTATGCCTGTTGCCAATTCTTCACAAAAGCTGTTGTATCTTGAAAAGAATTCTTCTTCCGTTTTTGCCGTCAGGTTAAAAGTTAAAGTGATATTTCGTTCATCGATTTTAGGATTAGAGGACAGGACTCGTTTGCCATTTTCTAATCGAGACTTGTTTTCGATGAACTCTTTTAAAGGTGACGGTGTCATTAAGTAGGAAAGAGATGATGTATCCATACTTATACCCCAAGTTGTATAGCAGTCTTTCCCATTTATGTAAAACTCTCCCGATGCCATTTTATTTAAGTATAACTGAAGTTTTGTCTTTATTGATTTCTACATGACAATTTCGTATGTTTATAAGTCTAATAACTGCGTAATTACGGGCAACTATTATAGCTCTGGCTCCATGCATGAGTATAACTTTGTGAACTCTAGTATTATCGTCAAATACTAGTTCCGCATTGGTATTGCCTATTAAAGCAATATTGGTATCATTACTTCTTTTTACATTTTTAGTGTCAACAAACACGCAATAATTAGCAATATCATTACTCATCTCACGGAACGTTTCAATAGGAGGGAAGTTGTTCTTCTCACAAAACTCTATGCCTTGTGGTGTAAAGAACAACCATACTAGAGTTTTCCAGTCACTAACACCATAAGACTTATCGCAAGCTCCTTTTTGTAAAGCAGCCATCATTATTTCTTTTACTGTATTCATATCTATAAATCTTTAGTATTCCTATTGACTTGTGCTATATCGGATTTTATATCAATTAATAATTTCGTATATTTTGCAATGTCTTCTAAGTAGCTATTCGTAATCACATGTTGATTAAGAATGTTATTTAGTATAGAATTGCTATTAGTTGATACAGATAAAAGAGAATTTAGAGAGATTACGGCTGAAATCATTTGATTTTTGATTTCTTCACCAGAAAGCTGCAACGCTGTAAACCGGCCGTTTAATTCCGTTGCTGTATCTTGTGACATGGTTTCAAAACCTTCGGCTGTCGACTTTTGTTCGGTGGTAGAACTTTCTCCCATGAGACTATCAGCCCAACCGAATTGAGCATCTATTTCTTGTTGAAGCTGTTCAGCCATGTTGTTGATGTAATCTTGTTCCCATTGAGAAAGCACGTTGTCGGCATAAAATTGTTGCAACTTAGTGCGTATTTCCTCCATTTTATTTGAGGATTTAATTGCTGCCTTAATGCTCTCTGTTACCATTTGTTGCATCATCTGCTTTACAACATCTTTTGCAGATTTAGCCCTATTCTCGCCAGAAGCCCATGCATCTGCATAAGCTTCTGCAAAGTTGTCAATAGCACTTTTTAGGTCTTCACCAAATATGACATCGATAGCTTTTTCTTTGTTATCAGAAATGAGATTGTTTATTTCGTCAATTTGATTTTCCCATTCTTTTATTCTGTCGCTATCTGTATTCTTTTTATCTTGTTCTTCTTTAATTTGATTTTGAATAAGTACTTTTTGTTGTTCTAGCAATTTATTTTGGTCTTCAATCAAGCTGGAAGCACTCTTTCCGTAAGCAGCTTCAATGGACTTGCCTAACTTTTCATACGAACGGTCAAGTGTATCTACCTGATCTTGTAATTTCTGAATCCGTTTTTCATTTTTTGCGTCGTGGATTTTTGCGATAGAGGAAGCAAGAGAGGAGACAAGACCGATGGCAGCACCAGCAGCAGAACCTATCGGTCCAAATATAGCACCTGCCTCTGCTCCTTGCATAGCTGAATTGAGGCCGTCCATAGCCACATTGATACCTTCGGCAATGCCTGACAGTGTATCAGATCCGAAAGCCTCTCCGAGATTTGAAAATGTGTCGGAAAGGAATTGGGCTACACTTAATACCTCACTTAATCCACTTCTTATTTCTTCAAGTCCATCTTGCAATTTTTTTGTATTTGAACCGGCATCGAATACTTTTTTAAGACCATTAGCTAGTTTGTTAAACCCCGTTTCAGATTGATCTGCGGAATTACGGACATTATCTATACCTTTTCTAATTCGTTCTAATTCTTCGGGAGATTTACGCAATGTGTCGAAGGTCTCTTTTGTCATACCAAATTCAAGACCTTTGTTTTCGTCCCATTCGCCTGATTGCAAGAATTGGAATGCTCGTTCAGCTTCATTAGCAATGAGACGCATATCTGCAACTGTGTGTTGACGCATATCGTCAAACAATTTACTTATGGCAGACGTAGATTTATTCGCCTCTATATCCAAATCAGATAGTGCCCTTTTTGTTTCTTCGTCAATAGACTTCTGTTCCCATTCGTTTTTGCCTACCTTACGAGATTCGCCTTGCTCAATAATAGCATTACGCTTTTCATAATAGTTCCCGTAAGCGGCAAGATAATCGTTCATTGCGTTAATTTCATCATCGAGAATTTCTTTGGTCTGTTTATTCTTATTCTTTTCATTTAACCTATTTGCGGTATCAATATTTTCCTGTTGTTCAGTTGTTAGTCCATTCTCATTAAGCTTGGAGGGTTCAATCTTAGCTACTTTGTTTAACTCGGCCAGCTCTTTCTCTTTCTTTTTAATTTCTTTTTTCTGTTCTTCATAATAGTAGTTAATTTGCTTCAATTTCTTATCTTTACCTTCTTCCCAGAGGGAGATTTCTTTCTCTTGATTTTTTTTACGAAGCTCAAGAAGTTCATCAACAAGTTTCTGCTCGGCCTCTTTTTGCTCTTTTGCTTGCTTATCTTCAGCCGCTTTATCAGATTTGGTTTTAGGCAGCTTTGCACGGAGTGCGTCAATTCGTGATTGTAACGCATTGTATTCCTTGCTTCCGCTTACGGTTTCTCCCTGCTCTTTCTCTAATTTTGAGATTTGTGTTTTGACTTCATTGATTACTCTCAAATCTTTCTCACGTTCAAGTATAGTGTCTTGAAGCGACTTGATATAAGCTTCTTGTTGATCCACTGCTTCTTTTGTTCCGCTGCCGTCTGCAAGAGCCTTTTTTAATGATGCAAGTGAGGTTTCAGCCTTCTTGATTTCTTCTTCAAGTTGGGAGATGGATTTACCTTCGGTGGAAAATGGCTCATTTGCTGTCTGTTGAGAGGTATTTATACTTGTAACGCCAAACTTTTCACGGGCTTTTCCATCTAAATCCTCTGTTATTTTTTGCGCTTCTCGGATATTGGAGATATATGTATCAATACGTGAATCCGCAAAAATCGTACCTTTGTCTTGTATTTCATTTAGTTTGTCTTGGATCGCAGCATCCAAATCTCTTCGTTCCAATATGGCATGGTAGATTTCTGAATAGAGTTTTGCACCTTCTTTATCTCCTAACTCGCTATATAGGCGGTCTTGTATCTTTCCGAGATTATCGGACATTATGTTGTCCAACCAATCTTCCTGCTGCGACTTGAATTGCTGGTATTGTCTTGCCCCGTAAGAATCTGTGATTGCTTTTGTGAGTTTTTTATAAGCTTCTTCCGTGAGTCCAACCTTATTTATTTCTTCTTCGAGTCCATCATAATACTTGCTATATCCTGCAACAATTTTTTCTTTGACGGTATTATATTCATCTGTACCTTCTTTTAATGAAGACAATTCTCCATTGAGCTTAGCAAGTTCCCTTTGCTCAGATAAGGCTGCTTTCTCAGATTCCTTTCCCGCAGCATCCAGCCTTTCCAGTGCCTTTTCTGCTTCTGTTTGATAAGTGACTAATTTATAAATGCCCAAACCTAGTGCTGCTACTGCCGCTGCTACTGCAACATATGGATTTTTTGCCATTGCTACATTTAGAGCATCCGTTTTCGTTTTCAGGACGGTAATAATAGCTTGCATCTTTGTCAATCCTGCCATGTGAGCAAGAGTGGCTTGATAGCGCAAATTCTCAATGGCGGAAATAGTAATGAGCGCAGTTCTGTATGCTCCGTATGTACCGACCAATTCAATTAGTATTTTTCCTACTTTTTCATAGTTTTCTATCAAATAAGAAACGCTGGATAATGCATCATTGATAATACCTTCATTCGCTTTGCCGATGTCGTTCAACATCATCGAGAAACTATCTCCTATGTTAGAAATCTGTCCGGTAATGGTTTTGCTTTGTTCTTGCATTAAGTTAAAGAACATACCACCCTCGTTGGTAAGGTTCTGTATGACTTTCTGAACCTCTGGAAACCCTATCATACCAGCTTCTACCATTCCTTTGATTTCACTTTCAGCTACTCCAAATTCTTTGGCAAGTTCTTTTATCATTGGAATACCTCGTCCAGTGAATTGGTTTAGGTCCGGTGTATAAAGTCGACCTTGTGTCATAGTTGTACCATAGAGATATACTAAGTCTCCCAAAGGTTGTGAAAGTCCGGCTGCAATGTTCCCTAATCGTATAAGAGTCTCGTTAACATCTTCGGCAGAAGTACCGTAAGCCAGTAATTGACGAGCTCCATTGGCAACACCTTGTAAATCGAATGGAGTTTTGGCGGCTGTTTCTGTGAGCTGAGCCATAAGGACGTTTGCCTTTTCACTACTTCCAAGCATAGTGGTAAAGGCGACCTCTAATTGTTGAAATTCACCTCTTACTTGTATAATATTTTGGATAAGTTCTTTTGCTGTAAAGCCAGCCCCAAAAGCTGCAGCTGCTTTCGTCATTTTGTTGAATATATCTTCTATGCCCAATCCATTTTTTTCTATTTCCTTAGAAGTATTGGTTACTCCGGTTTCTACTTCTCGTAGTTTACGAAGAAAATTAGAATTGTCGCCTGTTATATCAAAATGAAGTCCGGCCATGAGTCTTTTCGATTAAAAGGGGTAGATGTAACATCACATCATTTGCAAATATACAAAAGTGTATGAAATTCATATACTTTTGATAAAATAGAATAGAGTTAATAAAGTTTAACTAATGTGTGGGTATAAATATTTTAATAAATGATTATTGTATTATACTTTTGACAAAACAACCTTAACAGCATAAGATAGGGATTTCAAAGATACAATTCAACAGATTGTAGAGAAAATTGCTAAACAGAAGGATAGCATAGCAACGGAAGAAGCGACAAAAACCTCTTTTGTAATGCCTGTGATAGCAGCATTGGGATATGATGTATTCAATCCCTTTGAGGTTGTACCAGAAATGGATTGTGACTTAGTTAAGAGGAAAGGCGAAAAAATAGACTATGCCATAATGAAGGACGAAAATCCTATATTACTTATAGAATGCAAGCATTGTAAACAAAACTTGAATTTACATGACACTCAGTTACAAAGATATTTTGTCGCTTCAAAGGCTAGGTTTGGGGTCTTGACGAATGGAATAGAATATCGCTTTTATACAGATTTAGAAAAGGTGAACATAATGGACGAAAAGCCGTTCCTTGTGGTGAATATGCTCGACTTATCGGACAACGATATTGAGCAACTAAAAAAGTTTCATAAGTCTTATTATAATGAGCAAGATATATTGAGTACGGCACAAGAGTTACAAATCACGATACAAGTAAAAGAAATGCTTAATCGTAATTTCCAAATGCCAGACGATGAATTTACACGTTATTTTGTCCGTAATCTTAATGATGGGAAATATACGGCAAAACTTGTGGACCAATATAGACCTATTGTTAAGAAATCCATTGCTTCGGTGATTAACGATATTATATCCGACCGTTTAAATGTGGCTATGAAGAATGAGAATAAGGAGGAAAAACAGATACCACAGGAGGTTGAGAATGAAAATCAACAGCCAAACGAAATGAATGAAGAAAAACTTCCCGATGGTGTAGTATTTCAAGACCGAGAAAAAGGTATAGTTACTACACAAGAGGAGATAGATGCCTATAACATTGTGCGCAGTATATTGAGGCAGTATGTAGATGTATCTCGTATTCAATATAACGACTACAAGACTTATTTTTCCGTGAACATAGATGGTAGTACGTGGTGGTGGATTTGCCGCATTTATATAGGGAAACGGAGTAAAAAAATATGCTTGCCAAAGGATAACTACAAGACGAATGAATGGATTGACATTGAGACTATCGATGATATTTTTAATTATGCCGATGGTCTTAAAGAGGGTCTTGATTTGGCGAAAAAATGTGCTGATAAATAAAAAAATAAAGATATGAAGAAATTATTTTTATATATATTGATTCTATTATCAATTA
>OOCQ01000783.1_pt1 | contig 23864 bp, 20 predicted proteins | sample 1671121 | NCBI WGS metagenome assembly OOCQ01 (sample SAMN06348124, study PRJEB24527) | human gut metagenome | biome: human gut; feature: ankylosing spondylitis patient; material: feces | host: Homo sapiens | place: China | collected 2015-10 | reverse complement strand
GTTTTGGATTAGCGTCCGTACACCCTCCCCACAGGGTTTGTCGGTTGCGCCGATAAATTTCCACGCTTCCTTTTCTCCGCCCTTTATCTCAAAGGTGAAGATGCTGCCTCCGCCGTTAGGGAAGTATTTCTCGTAGAGGGCATGGTCTGGATGAGATGGCAGGGATGGATGGTTTACCTTTGCCACTTTAGGATGGTTTGCGAGGAACTGCACCACTTTCAGAGCATTCTCCACATGGCGTTCTACGCGTAGCGACAGTGTTTCGAGTCCTTGCAGGAGGATTTTTGTCCTACGTGCAGTTGTAATGTCTCGAAATGTAGTTTCTTTTCACTCATAATTGTGTTTGTTTTAGATGTTTATAAATTCTGAAATATGATGCAAGTATTGTAGTAACTTTCATCTGGTTGCAAAATTACTGCGCTTTTACCATTCCTGAAATACCACAATCATATCATTCTGCATACCATAATTATGGTATATTCGTGTTTCCTTCGTAAAAACGGGTTTTGGGGGGCACATCGTGCCAATGCTTCAAATCAGTCAAAGTCAACTCCACGAATTACAATGCATAAATCCCTGAGTTACGATTCATAAGTCTCTGAATTACGATCCATAAGTCCCTGAATTACGATTCACAAGTCCGTGAGTTGTTGCGAATTAAAAACAGGCAAAAGATGCCTTGTAAAAAGCCGAGACACAAGCAAGCCCTAATGACCGATTGGGCTTTAAACGTCCCAATGACCGTTTTTGGGGTAAAGACAACATCACCTCATGGCTTGTGAATATTCACGACTGCATAAATAACCTGTCCAACCGTATAAAAATTATTCCCCCAAAGATAAATATAATTTGTGACTTAGAGCACGTTGATGCAAGATTTTAGGTATGTCAGTCTTGACATTTTAACTCAAGCAGCGAGCACTCGGAGATATTCATTTCTGTTTTTTATCCCAACTGGCTTATAATTCGGAAATTTTATCTAAATTTGCAAAAACAAAAAATAATATTATGGAAAATAGAATAACAAAACTTTTCGGGATAGAATACCCTATAATACAGGGCGGTATGGTATGGTGTAGCGGATGGCGACTCGCCTCTGCCGTAAGTAATGCTGGAGGACTGGGACTGCTGGGCGCAGGCTCTATGCATCCGGAAACATTGCTTGAACACATACACAAGATGAAGGAGGCTACAGACAAGCCTTGGGGAATAAATGTACCGCTGATGTATCCAGAGATAGACAAGCTGATGGAAATGATTGTGGACGAGGGCGTGAAGATTGTTTTCACGTCGGCCGGAAGCCCCAAGAAATATACCCAGATGCTGCATGAGGCAGGAATAAAGGTGGTGCACGTGGTGTCGAGCAGTAAGTTTGCAAAGAAATGCGAAGACGCAGGCGTGGATGCTGTAGTGGCCGAAGGCTTCGAGGCGGGCGGACACAACGGTAGGGAGGAGACAACCACAATGACTCTCATTCCGCAAGTGAGAAAGGCAACCACGTTGCCGCTGATAGCAGCCGGTGGCATAGCTTCGGGCCAGGCTCTGCTTGCAGCAATGGCTTTGGGCGCAGAGGGAGTGCAGTGCGGCACCGTGTTCGCTATGAGCAAAGAGAGCTCAGCAGCCGAAGAGTTCAAGGCGCGCTGCACGGAGCTTCAGGAAGGTGACACTATGCTTTGTCTGAAGAAGATGGCGCCTACACGACTCATAAAGAACAAACTCTACGAGCAACTGAAAGAGGCTGAAGACAAGGGTGCCAGTGCAGATGAGCTGAGGGAGATTCTCGGCAAGGCGGCATCAAAGCGGGGAATCTTCGAAGGAGACCTTGACGGAGGCGAGCTGGAAATAGGTCAGATAGCTTCAGGAATAAAGCAGATAGAGAGTGCCGAAGAGATTGTATGCCGCATAATGGCCGAATACGAGGACACACGCAAACGGCTTCTTTAGAATAAGGAAAGCCACTAAAAAGCGGACGAATTATATTATTTCACACATTTTTATATAACAGGATGAAATAAAATTGCTACATTTGCATCCTGTTATATATATAATGTGAGAAATCAATATGGGAAATATTTTTAAGGCTATAAAGAAACGACTGTCAAAACGACAACGTCCCTCGGATGGAAACGGTGGACTCGATGTCGTGGAAGACAGTCCGTATTATCCGTTTAGTTTCCTGACCAACGACAGAGGGGAATATGTGGTGGCTCTTTATGCCGATGTAGAATACAAACAAGATGTGTTTGAAGACCAAGAACTGCCGGGCAACGGCTACGACTGGGAGAAAATAGCAAAGGAATACATAAGTAGAGAACTCCCGGAGGCAGACGAACAGATAGGCTTTGATTCGGAAGCAGACATGTTTTATGCATATTCAGAAGACGAGAATGTGCTGAAACAATTCATAATGGGATTGAAAGAAACATGCGAGGATGACGATAAATTAGCGTCACTCGTGGAGAATATAGATAAGGAAAAAATCTGTTATGACTGATATCGGAAAACAAAATATACTTTCTAAAATAAAATATCCAGAAGATTTACGGAAACTCCCTGTAGAAAAACTTCCACAGGTGTGTGACGAACTGAGGGCGGACATACTGAAAGAACTGTCTGTCAACCCCGGACATCTCGCATCAAGCCTGGGAGCACTGGAACTGACCGTGGCTCTGCACTACGTGTTCAATACGCCATATGACAGGATTGTATGGGACGTGGGACACCAGGCTTACGGACACAAAATCCTTACAGGCAGATGTGACAACTTCTGTACTAACAGAAAACTGCATGGCATACGTCCCTTCCCTTCACCCGAAGAGAGCGAATATGACAGTTTCGCATGCGGTCATGCGTCCAACTCCATCTCCGCAGCACTCGGCATGGCTGTGGCAGCAAAGCAGACAGGACATGACGACAGGCATGTGGTGGCTGTAATCGGTGACGGAGCAATGAGCGGCGGACTCGCTTTCGAAGGTCTCAACAATGTTTCTACCACGCCGAACGATATGCTTATCGTATTGAACGACAACAATATGAGTATAGACCGCAGCGTTGGAGGAATGAAACACTATCTGTTGAGGCTGAACACCAATGAGACCTACAATAAGTGGCGCTTCAAAGTAGCCACGTGGCTGCGCTCAAACGGAATGCTCGATGACGAAAGACGGAAAGGCATAATAAGACTCAGCAATGCGCTGAAGTCGGCAATAAGCCATCAGCAGAATATCTTCGAGGGTATGAACATAAGATACTTCGGTCCCTTCGAAGGGCATGACGTGGTGGAACTCGTACGCACTATGCGACAGCTGAAGGAGATGAAAGGACCGAAACTGCTTCATCTGCATACTATAAAAGGACATGGATATGCGCCGGCAGAGAAAGCTGCCACAATATGGCACGCACCGGGAAAGTTTGATGTCTCAACCGGAAAACGAATAAAGTCAGAAAACGGCACGGAGCCGGCAAAATACCAGGATGTGTTTGGTAATACTCTGCTTGAGCTTGCACGGAAGAACAAACGCATCGTCGGTGTTACGCCAGCCATGCCTACCGGATGCTCGATGAACATAATGATGAAGGAAATGCCTGCGCGAACCTTTGATGTAGGAATAGCGGAAGGACATGCCGTGACCTTTTCCGGAGGAATGGCAAAAGACGGACTGCTGCCGTTCTGCAACATATACAGTGCCTTTGCACAGAGGGCCTACGACAATATCATACATGATGTGGCTCTGCTGAACCTGCCGGTGGTGATTTGTCTCGACAGGGCAGGACTCGTGGGGGAAGACGGCGCTACCCATCATGGGGCATTCGATATAGCGGCTCTCCGCCCCGTGCCGAATCTCACAATATCTTCACCGATGAACGAGCATGAACTGCGTAGACTGATGTATACGGCACAGTTGCCGGACAAAGGACCATTCGTTATCCGTTACCCAAGGGGTAGGGGAGTGCTTGCCGACTGGCATTGCGAACTTGAAGAAGTGAAGGTGGGTACAGGACGCAAGCTGCATGACGGAAAGGATGTAGCAGTATTGTCGTTCGGTCCGGTTGGCAACAATGTGGAGGAGGCAATAGAGATGATGGAAACATCTACCCCGCAGCTGAGCATAGCACACTACGACATGCGCTTCGCAAAACCGCTTGATACTGAAATACTGAAAGACGTGGCGCAACAGTTCGACCGCATAATAACCATAGAAGATGGCGCACGCGAAGGAGGATTCGGCTCTGCCGTGCTTGAATGGCTCGAAGATAACGGTTACAGGAAGAACGTTGTGCGTCTCGGATTGCCAGATCATTTCGTGGAGCATGGTACTGTGGCGGAACTTCAGCACATCGTTGGCATTGACGCAGAAGGAATAATCGATGCGGTCAATGATATCATAAAATAAGATTATATAATGAAGATAATTATTTCGGGAGCATACGAGATTGGTTCTCATTTGGCAAAACTACTTTCAAGAAACAATCACGATATTATTCTCATGGATGAGAATGAGGAACGGCTGAACAGCATAGGCAGCGATTATGACCTGCTTACGATGCATGCCTCACCGACAAGTCTGAAAGCCTTGAAGCTGGCAGGTGCAGCAGAGGCAGACCTCTACATCGCTGTGACGCCGGACGAGAACATGAACATGAACAGTTGTGTTATGGCAAAGGCCGTAGGCGCAAAGCGGACGGTGGCTAAGGTGAACAACTATGAGTTTGTAGAACCGGAGATGTCGAAGTTTTATGAAAAACTTGGTATCGACTCGCTTATCTATCCGGAAAACCTTGCAGCCTATGATATAGTCAATGGATTGAAGATGAGTTGGGTACGCCAGCGCTGGGATGTGCATGGTGGCGCTCTCGTGATGCTTGGAATAAAGCTTAGGGAGACTTGCGAAATACTGAACAAGCCTCTGAAGGAATTATGTAAACCGGACTCACCTTATTATATAGTGGCAATCAAGCGAGGGGGTGAGACTGTCATACCACGAGGTGACGACGAACTGAAGATGTACGACATGGCGTATTTCATGACCACAAAGCAATATATACCGTACGTAAGGAAGATTGTAGGCAAGGAGCACTATGTGGATGTGAAGAATGTCATGATAATGGGCGGAGGCAATACCGCCGTGCGTGCTCTGAAGAGCATGCCGGAGTATATGAACGCAAAGATAATAGAGAATTCAGAAGAGCGTTGTGATTTCCTGAATGAACAGATTGACGACAAACACGTGATGGTGATAAACGGAGACGGTAGGGATCTTTCTCTCCTCAACGAAGAGGGAATCCATTCCACACAGGCTTTCGTGGCACTGACCAGCAATGCGGAGACGAACATCCTGGCTTGTCTGACGGCGAAGAGAATGGGTGTGAGGAAGACAGTGGCTGCCGTGGAGAATCTCGACTATGTGAATATGGCTGTGAGTCTGGATATCGGAACGATAGTGAACAAGAAAGCCATTGCTGCCAGTCATATCTATCAGATGCTGCTTGATACGGAGGTTAGCAACGTGAGATTCCTGATGACGGCAAATGCTGATGTGGCAGAGTTCACGGCACAGCCGCAGTCGAAAGTGACAAGGAAGAGAGTGTTTGAACTTGGCTTGCCAAAGGGTGCCACTATCGGAGGACTCGTACGCCACGGCGAGGGTTACCTCGTTTCCGGAGGAACACAGATTGAGGCTGGAGATATCGTGATGGTGTTCTGCTATAATATGAGTATGGACAAGTTGGAGAAATTCTTCAAATAACTTATATTGGGAAGATATACTTTGGAGTATAAGAACATAAGAAAGAGAGAGAAGTGATAAATTTCAAGTTGATATTCAAGGTGCTTGGACAGTTGATGTTCCTTGAGGCTATAATGATGCTCGTTTGTCTCGGTATGGCACTTTTCTATGGCGAAGACGATGTGATGGCTTTTCTTATATCAATAGCCGTCGTGATGTTGTTTGGACTGTTGTTGAAATACAAGGGGCGTAGTGCGGGTACAAGCATGAGTCGGCGTGACGCCTATCTTCTCGTCACGGTGACGTGGGTTGTATTCAGTCTTTTCGGAGCTTTGCCATTTGTCATCAGTGGTTACATCCCCGATTATACAGATGCCTATTTTGAGACAATGTCGGGATTTACCACCACGGGAGCAACCATCATTGACGATGTGGAGTGCTTTCCTCACGGACTGATATTCTGGCGTTCCATGACGCAATGGATAGGAGGTCTCGGAATAGCGTTCTTCACTATTGCCATCATTCCATCGTTGGTGGGAGGTAGCATGAGAGTGTTTTCGGCAGAGTCGGTAGGTCCGATAAAGAGCAAGGTGCATCCTCGTGTATCGTCAAGTGCCAAGTCGATATGGCTTGTATATCTGATGCTTACCGTTGGCTGTCTGGTGTCTCTTTATCTCTGTGGCATGAATGTTTTCGACAGTTTGAACTATTCCATGAGTCTGACGGCAACGGGTGGTTTTGCACCGTATAATGACAGTACAGGACATTTTCATTCGGCGGCAATAGATTATACGTCGATAGTGTTCATGTTTCTTTCCGGTACCAACTTCACCCTCTTGTATCTTGCTTTCTTCAAGCGGAAGATAAGGAATCTTTTCAGTAATTCAGAGTTTAAGCTGTATCTGTTTGTCGTGGCATGTGCCACATTGGGGATAATGTATTTCCTGATGACGTGTAATGATTATAGCTTGACGAGGGCTTTCAGAAGTTCTTTGTTCCAGGTTGTGTCGTTCATCACTACAACGGGTCTGTTTAACGATGATGCCGGAAAGTGGCACCATATAACATGGGTCATATTGAGTATCTGTATGTTTATAGGAGCTTGTGCAGGAAGTACGAGTGGAGGATTCAAGAGTGTCAGAGGTGTTATGTTGCTGAAGATAGTGCGTAATGAACTGAGGCGAATCCTTCATCCTAAGGCTGTATTGCCGGTGAGGGTAAATGGAAATATAGTAAATACGTCCGGCCAGGTTACTCTGCTTGTATTCTTCGCCCTTTATATGGCTCTTTGTATCTTTGCCTACTTCTGTCTGATATGTATGGGAGTGGACAGCACCAACTCTATAACGATAGCATTGAGTTGTGCGAGCAATGTTGGTCCTACGCTTGGATTGGAAATAGGTCCGACGGTGTCGTGGAACATCCTTCCTGCTGTCGGTAAATGGATATGTTCTATTCTGATGTTGATGGGACGTTTGGAGATATTTACAGTAGTGGTTATATTTACAAGAGACTTCTGGAAAGACAATTGATGCAATATTTTTCGATAATTGCAGTTTTATAAGTATATGGATTGCCTGTTTGAAAGGTAATATGTGAAAGTGATAATTAACCCATTAAGTAAAAAAAACAACTAAGAGATGAAAAAGTATTTATTTTTATTTTTTGCTGTGTGTGCTGTAGCTTTAGTAGCATGTTCTGATGACGATGACGACAAGTACATCATGCCACAATTGTCTCCGAATAATACAAATATAATTGTTACAGCTTCTGGGGGCGAGAAAACAATAACGGTAAGCAATGCTGTTGATCTGAATATCACGCAGATTAACAACAAGGAGAAGGGCGCAAATGACAAAATCTCGGAGACAAATGTCCTGTCAATAAAAAATGGCAAGCTTAAGGACTCGAAAAATGTAACAGAAGGTGGATGGTTTACAGCCAAGATTGTGGATAAAAAAATCGTTATCAAGGTTACTGAAAATACGGATACAGAGAATGCCCGTGATAAATATATTCATGTTTCTTGTGGCGGAAGTGTATATGGCTTGTCTTTGTATCTGAAGCAGGACAAGGCTGCATCGAAGGATAAATAGTAGCTTGCTTCGTATAAAAGCAAAAGTGTCATAACATTAAAGATTTTATCTTCATAGTTATGACACTTTTTTATTTGTGTTTATTTTGCTTTAAGGTTATTAAACCAAGTGAGCGATAAGATCTTCGCGCTCTCCTGCAAGCATGTCGATTACGGGAATTTCAACCATAGTATAGCAACCAGGCTGCTGGCGCATAGAAGCGCGTGCCACGTTTACAAGAACCTGACCGGTCAGAGCAGGGTTGTTGATGCTCATGTTGAACTCCAGACGCTGGTTCTGTGTCTTGCCGCTCACGCCTTTACGCACGAGATTTACACCATGTCCCATGTCACGGACTTCATCAACAGAGTCAACAGCAAATACATGAGTCTCGTCGTTGGCGAAGTAAGGGTCTGCCTTTACAGCCTTTGTTACTTCCTCCAGGCTTGCGCCTTCTTCAAGTTCCACATAAACCATACGGCGATGAAGTCCTTCACCCTTAGGAATAGTTATTGACAGCGCATTCTTCACTCCCTCTTTGGAACGGACGCAGACGCTATGTCCCATTGACATGCCAGGACCAAAGTTTGTGTATGATAATCCCTTCGGAGCAAGACTCTGCATCAGTGTGCGTACGATGGAGTCAGATCCCGGATCCCATCCTGCCGCAATGATGGCAACGGTATTGTTGTCTTTGCATTCTTGCATAAGGGAAGCACGGTAGTCGAGAATACTTGTGTGTATATCGAAGCTGTCAACGGTGTTTATGCCAAGGGCAAGTATCTTCTTTGCATATTCCTCGCAGCTACGGGTTGGAGTAGCAAGAATTGCCACGTCAACGTCTTTCAGTTCCGTGATATCTTTAACAACATCATACTGTGCCAGTTCTGCGGGCTTGTTCTCTGAACCATTGCGTCTTACTATACCTGCAATCTCGAAATCAGGAGCAGTCTCAAGAGCCTGGACTGCATAGTGGCCGATGTTGCCATAACCAACAACGGCAGCTCTAATCTTCTTCATAATCCTTTATCGGTGTTTTAATAATTATTTGTTTCAACTGAATTTTCTGCAAAATTACATCTTTTTTATATAAAACATGTAATGTATATGATAAAAAGTAAACCTCGATGTTGAATACTTAATCTTTTTTTGCTAAAAGTGTAAATTTGTAGCCATATAGTAACTAAATTTGCCGTATATGTTATATTTCAACATATACGGCAAGTTTAAATGTATGTACTTATATACAAATGATAAAATAATCTGTATTGTAGGTAAACAGCTTATATCATTTGTGGCAGGAAGGATGATAATATCAGTACTGCTATACCGAGGATAAGAACGGCGATGGTCTTCTGAGAACAACCTTTCCACTCTTTCAGTATAATACCCCAAACATTAGAGAAAACAACATTGAGTGCCATTAGTATGCAGAACGACAGCGTCATCAGCGTAGGCGATTCTGTAAGGAATCCTTTTCCTAACGACAGTCCAAAGAACTGGCTATACCATAATCCGCCAGCAAGTGCGCAGAAGAGAAGATTATTAAACCAAACATTGCCTTTCTTGTAGTCTCCCCAAGTGTTGTTCTTGTAGTTTTGGAAGAAGCAGTATACGGCATTTGTAACGAATCCTCCAAGTGTAACAAGCAGTGTTGCCGGCAATGTCTTGTACATGTCAGGTGTCAAGTCTCCGAAGTTTATGTCCTTTCCGAATTCCAATCCCACATTGAAACATCCGCTCATGAATCCTGCAAGCAATGCGATAGCCAGTCCTTTCGGGAAGTTGAAGTCCTTCACAGCCGCTTTCTTCTCTTCTTCCGATAGAGAAGCAGCCTTCATAGAGCCAGCCACGCCGATTATTGCTATTCCGAGTAATGTTACAACGACACCGATGATTACTGCGAAAGTCAGTTTGCTGAGGGCATCCTCTTCCGGGAAGAATATATTCAGCAACACAGGTCCCATTATCGTTCCTAACCCGGCACAAGTGCCAAGTGCAATGCTCTGTCCGAGAGCAACACCGAGGTAACGCATAGAGAGTCCGAATGTCAGTCCGCCCACTCCCCATAGAGCGCCAAACAACACAGTCATCCATATATTGAACGAGTTGCTTGCGGCAAACAGTTCACACAAGGAGTGACCTTCCGGCACGGCAAGCAATGCTCCGAGCAGGGGGAATGTTATCCAGGCAAAGATGCCTTGCACTAACCAGTAAGACTCCCAACTCCAATCCTTTATCTTGTTTATCGGCACATAGCAGCTTGACTGGCAGAATGCGCCGATGGCTATTATAAGTAAACCAATTATTATTTCCATGACTTATAAGAATAAAGGCCGGAAGCCATTCAGAGGACACCGAGTGTCCGAATGTCTCCGACCTTCATTGTTGTAGCTTTGATTTATCGTTTAGAATTAATTTCTCTTGGAAAGAACTTCAGCCTCGTATTTCTCTACATCAGCAAAATACTCCTCGCCTACAGGCACGTTGTTCTTCATGTTGAAGTAGTCATAGATGGCGCCGAATGGTAGAGTTTTAGCCTCTTCGAGCAGACCGAGACGCTGGAACAGCTTGCCCTCGTCCTCATATTTGCGGAGAGTAGCTGTCGGTTCAAGCAGAGCCTGAAGCAATGACTTCTGTGCAGCACGCACACCGATGATGTAAGCACCGATACGGTTGATTGAAGCATCAAAGTAATCGAGTCCGATATGTGCACGGTCAAGAGCATTTGCACGTACAATCTCAGAGAAGAGGTTGCGTGTGTTGTCGTCGAACAGTGTCACGTGGTCAGAATCCCAGTGCATAGGACGAGATACGTGGAGCATCAACTCTGGAACATAAAGCAGCAGTGCAGAGATAGCGTCAGAAACATTCTCTGTAGGCTCATAGTGACCGGTGTCGAGTGTGTACATTACGTTGTTCTTTGCGCAATAGCCGGTATAGAAGTAGTTGGAACCAACGGTGTAAGCCTCCAGTCCGATTCCGAACAGTTTAGCCTCAAGGCATGATTTCATTCCAGGCAGTTCCTCTGCAAGAATCTCGTCAAGGCTGTTCTTCAATATCTCGCGGTAGCGCAGCTTCTCTACAGTAAGGTCTTTACTTCCGTCGTGTACCCAGATATTCATGATACAAGGGTCATTCTGGAACTTACCCATGGCATCAGCGATGCGGCGGCAACGCTTTGTATGCTCAATCCAGAAGTCACGTATTTCCTTATCCGGGTTAGCCAAAGTAAGGTTTCCGCTCTTCGGATGAGAGAAAGAAGTAGAGTTGAAGTCGAGCTTCATATTGTGTTCTTTAGCCCACTGCATCCATCCTTCGAAGTGCTTTGCTTCAACCTGGTCGCGGTCAACGAACTGTCCTCCGAACTCACCGTATGTCTCGTGAAGGTTAAGACGGTATGTTCCTGCAAGCAGAGATTTTACTTTTTCTACATCCTGACGCAATTCGTCGATGTTGCGTGCCTTTCCAGGATAGTTACCTGTTGTCTGTATACCTCCAGATGCTGCCACATTGCGCTCAAAGCCGACAACATCGTCAGCCTGCCAGCAATGCAGGGATATAGGTGTCTTCTCGAGAATCTCGATAGCCTTGTCTGTATCTACTCCAAGAGCGGCATAGCGCTCTTTCGCCATTTCATAAGCTTTTGTAATTTGTTCTGATTTCATATTCTTTAGATTTTATTTATTTGTAATTCTAATCTTTAATATTCACGATTTCAAGATATTTCTTGTATGCTTCGTCCCAAAGCTCTTTGTCCTGTGGTTCGAAGCGTGTCATGATGACGCTGTCTGCAATAATACGTCGCATATCGAATATGCCATCGACGTCGCCGGCAGATTTAGCCTGCATCATGATGTTTCCGAGAGCCGTACATTCCTGTGGTCCGGCAAGAACCTCAACGCCGGTAGAGTTTGCTGTAAACTGGTTGAGATATTTGTTCAGCGAACCTCCACCGATGATGTGCAGGGTGTTGATAGGGAACGAAGCCATCTCTTTCAGATAGCCGAACACCTGGCGGTAGCGCAGGGCAAGGCTTTCAAATATGCAACGACATACTTCCGCATAGCCTTCCGGAACATGCTGTCCGCTCTTTTTGCAATATTCCTTTATCGCTTCCTGCATATTGGCAGGGTTGGCAAACATCTTGTCGTCAGGATTGATGATGCTCTGGAATGGCTTGGTCGCCATTGCCTCGGCAAGCAGAATGCTGTAGTCTCTTGGTGCATCCTCTCCCCATTCCTTGCGGCAGCGTTCCAGAAGCCACATTCCACAGATGTTTTTCAGGAATCGTGTCGTGCTTTCTATACCACCCTCGTTGGTGAAGTTGCGTTCGTAGCTCAGGTCGTTTATTATGGCATCTCTTGTTTCGATACCCATCAGGCTCCATGTGCCGCTGCTCAGATATGCGAAATGTTCGTCTCTTGCCGGTACGGCAGCCACGGCACTACCAGTGTCATGACCAGCCACGGCAATTACCGGTATGGCTCCTAAGCCAGTCATCTTCTGTACCTCTTTTGTCAGTGTGCCGATGCATGTGCCGGGATTAACCATCATTCCGAACTTGTCGCGTGTCAGACCAACGCTCTTGAGCAGCTCGTTGTCGAGTTCTTTTGTTCTTGGATCAAGCATCTGACTTGTTGATGCGATAGTATATTCGCATACATCCTTGCCTGTAAGCATCCAGGAAAGGGCATCCGGAACGAAGAGAATCTTCTTCGCGTTGTTGAGTGCGGTGTTGTTCTCTCTGCGCATGGCATAGAGCTGGAACAAAGAGTTGAAGTTCATGAATTGTATTCCGGTGGTGTCGTAAACCTTCTTTTTGTCCACGCATTTCTCGAAATACTCGTCCATTGCCTCGAATGTGAATGGGTCGCGATAGGCGATAGGGTTGCGCAGTATGGCATTGTCTTCTCCTATGCACACGAAGTCAACACCCCAGGTGTCAATACCGATGCTTACGATAGGCAGCTGTCTTTTTGCCACCAGCTTCAGTCCTTTGATGATTTCGTTGTACAGGGCGAAGATGTCCCAATAGAAATGTCCTCCTGTCTCGATGAGGTTGTTCTCGAATCGAGTCAGTTCTTCAAGTTGTATTTTACCTTCGGTCAGTGTTCCGATGATTGTCCTTCCGCTTGTGGCTCCCAAGTCCACTGCAAAGAAATATCTGTTATTTTCCATTATATGTTTTTTGTATTAAATTCCTGTTGGTAAGGATTGAACAACTCTGTCGCAAAACAACAATACTGTTTTATTGTTACGTAGAGATGTAGTTTATTTTTTGCAAAGATACGTATTTTTGATTTAAGTCAAACATCATTATTTGCGATTTAATCTGAAACTTTTGACAGTAGGATGACGAAGTCTTTAACCTTATTATATATAAGGTGTATTATTCTTCCAAGATGAATGCGTTTTCTTGTCTTTAAAACAGAAAATATTATTAATTTTGCATCGTTTTTTAAAAAGTATGTAAGATAAGAAGAATAAACGATGGAGTTAAAATCAATAACCAATAAACTGAAGGGGGACAACCATATTGCTGAGGGTACGGCATATTCAATACTTGTCATTATCAGCATCTCGCATTTCCTGAATGACATGATACAGTCGGTGGTGCCGGCAATATATCCGATAATAAAAGAAAACTTTTCGCTTACTTTTGCGGAAATCGGACTCATCACATTTGTCTTTCAAATGGCTTCGTCCATACTCCAGCCCTTTACCGGTCTGTATGCAGACAAGCATCCGCAACCCTTTGCTTTGTCTCTTGGTATGTGTTTCACGCTTGTCGGTCTGCTTTTGCTTGCCTTTGCCGGACAGTTCTGGTTGCTGATACTGTCGGTTAGTGTTATCGGATTCGGGTCTGCTATATTCCATCCCGAAGCTTCTCGTGTAGCCCAGATGGCATCAGGAGGCAGGAAGAGTCTTGCACAATCGATATTTCAGGTAGGTGGTAATGGCGGGTCTGCTGTAGGACCGTTGCTTGCTGCGGCAATAGTGCTTCCCTTTGGACAATGGGCAATATCATGGTTTGCCATTGCTGCTGTGCTTGCCTCCATTATAATGATACGTGTCGGTGGCTGGTACAAGTCAAAGCTTGCCTATGCCGTGCGCCATAACATAGCCAAGCCGCAACCGAACACCGACATATCGTCGGCACGCAAGCACTGGGCTCTTGTAATCCTTGTGTTGCTCATATTCTCAAAGTATTTCTATACGGCATGCATTACAAGCTACTTCACCTTCTTCCTTATGGACAAGTTCCATATAGGCATCGGCGCATCGCAGCTATGTCTTTTCGCTTTCCTCTTTGCCTTTGCCTTAGGCACTGTGGCAGGAGGAATGTTCGGCGACAGATTCGGCAGGAAATATGTGATATGGATTTCCATCTTGGGAGCAGCACCTTTTGCCATTGCATTGCCGTTTATGGATAGCCTTGGCTGGACGGTCTTTATGGCATTCATGTCGGGACTCGTCATAGCCTCTGCCTTTTCGTCAATAGTGGTGTATGCCACAGATCTTATGCCTGATAAGGTGGGGCTTATTGCAGGTATATTCTTCGGACTGATGTTTGGTCTTGGAGGACTTGGCTCTGCCTTCTTCGGATGGCTTGCCGACCTTACGAGCATAGAGTTCATATTCCAGATAAGTGCATTCCTTCCGTTGCTTGGAGTAGTGGCAGGCTTCCTGCCTGATACAAGAAAGAAATAAACGTCCTAATAATCGATTTGGGATAAAAAGAAGGGGTGAAACTGAATACTTGTTGTGGCAAGTATTCCTGTATGGCAAATGTTCCACCCCTTTTATTGTAATCCTTTTTATTATAATAGAGGAGAAAGCAACCTGACGAGAGATTCCCACAGCCGGTTGATGAAAGGACGTTTCTGACTAATCATCTTTTCAGTCACATAAACGCTGTGTCTAATGTCATCCATGAAGATTTGCTTGAATTGCAGTGCCGTCTCCTTGCCGTAAATAAAGGCGTTTGCCTCAAAGTTGTTCTCAAAGCTACGGAAGTCAATGTTTGTTGAGCCGCAGGTACACACGTTGTCGTCACAGACGAGCAGTTTGGAGTGGTTGAATGCCGCACGATACAGATAAACCTTCACGCCAGCCTGTATCGTCTCGAACACATAAGAGCGGCTTGCCCATTCCACAAACTTGGCATCGCCATGCCGTGGAATCATGATACGCACATCCACACCGGCGAGGGCTGCAATGCGCATAGCCGACATGACAGTCTCTGTTGGCAGGAAGTAAGGGGTTTCCATATATACATAGTGGCGTGCTTCAAGCAGTATTCTTACGTAGCCTTGCATTATGTCAGGCCATTTGCTGACAGGGCTACTTGTCACGATTTGTATAATCTTGTCATTCTTTATCGTGCCGTCAAGCTCAGGATAGTATTTGCGGTCGGAGATAAGTTCGCCCGATACGAAATACCAATCCACGAGAAATGCTCTCTGTATGGCATATACCGCGCCGCCACGTATTTTCATATGAGTATCGCGCCATTTCTGTTTTCCGTTGCCCACGATATATCGTTTGGCAATGTTCATGCCTCCGATGAATCCCACTTTTCCGTCTATGACACAAAGTTTCCGGTGGTTGCGGTAGTTCACTTTGCTTGTGAAAGCCGGAAATCTCACCGGCATGAATGTTTCTACCAGGATGCCGGCATTGCGCATGCGGTTAAAGAATTTGTCGCTTACGTTCCAGCATCCCACGTCATCGTATACGAGTCTTATCTCCACACCTTCTTTCGCCTTGTCTATCAGTATGTCTGCAATCAGGTTTCCCAGAGCGTCAGCCTCCATGATATATGTGCCGAGATGGATGCTCTTCTTAGCTTTTCCTATTTCCTTTATCAGTTCTGCGAAGAAGGTGTATCCGTTGGTGTATATGTCAATCTCGTTGTCTTTGAATGGCAGCGCCCAGTTTTGCGAAGCAAAGAGCTTTACGAGAGTCTTGCTCTCGTCAGGAACCTTCAGGTCTTTCTGCACGGCAAATTCAAGCATAGAGCTTTTCGTCAGCAAGTCAAGGCTGTGTTGGCTTATAAGTTTCTCCTTTCTTGTGTTTTGTCCGAAGAAGAAATAGAATATGATACCTATTATCGGCATGAACATTACCGCCATGATCCAAGCCATGGCTTTCACAGGTTGTCTGTTGTCCATGAGCACTGTTGTTATAGTGCCGACAACCATTGCCGAGTAGACGATAAATATTATCCAGTACAGGTATACCATATATATATTTTTTTTATATTATGATTTCGTTTCCCAGTTCCCTGGCTATGGTGTTACGTAGTTTCTGAGTCTCCTGATAGTCTTTTATCAGTGAAATCATCCTTTCGTTGTCACCAGTACATTGAGCAATCTCGATCTGCAGCTTCTTCAGTTTCTCCTTTACGAAATCCATGCGGAAGTCAAGTACGAGATGTACTATCTGTTCTCGTAACACTTCTTCTCCGCTGCGCAGCTTTGCTCCTTTGCGCAGTTGGAATTTGTCGAACGACATCTCCGTAGCCACCTTGCTTATCTCCATGTCCGGATGTTTCATGAAGAATTCTTCAGCCTTGAATCCAGGGTCAGAGCTGTGTTCCAAGGCTTCTTGCAGAATCTTATTATATATAGGTAAGGAGAAAGTCAGTTCGTCCGCTCCCAGGTCGTAGCTGATATATTGTGCCACATTGAGTGATGTAGTCTGTCCGTCAGCCGTTTCCACATTGTCGTATATAATCTGTTCGCCATGCCTTACTACAGCCTGTATGAGCATGTATTCCACTTTCTTTGCCTGTTGCTGCGGTGTTGCCGGTCGCAGAGGCTCCGGCTGTGCAGCAGCTTGTCCTTGTTGTTGCCGTTGCTGTTCCTTAGCCTGTGCATCCTGTCCGCTGCGTATGAACTTGTTCATTGTGGCAATCAGTGTAGCCTCGTTCATTCCTATTCTGTGGGCAGTGTCCTGAAGGTATGTGGCGCGTACGATCTGGTCCTCTATCACCGATATGCTCTTCACGATACTGCTTATAGCCTCGGAGCGCTTTATCGGGTCGGTAACGCCTTTGAGCATGAATTCCGTCTTGAATTCTATTACGTCTTTCTGGTGGTCAAGTATATATTGTCTGAAGTCGTCGGCAGTGTGTTTCCTTGCAAAGCTGTCCGGGTCATCGCCGTCGGGCAGCAGCAACACTTTCACTTTCATCGCTTCGGAAAGCAGCATGTCGATACCTCTCATGGCAGCATGTATACCAGCGGCGTCACCGTCATACAGCAACACTATGTTTTCTGTAAACCGGTGCAGAAGTCTTATCTGGTAGAAGCTGAGTGCCGTTCCTGAGTTAGCCACCACGTTCTCGATACCGCATTGGTGCATGGATATGACGTCGGTATATCCCTCCACCATATATACGCAGTTCTCCTTAGCTATTGCCTTCTTGGCTTGATAGATGCCGTATAGTTCCCGTTCCTTATGATATATGTCAGAGTCAGAAGAGTTGATGTATTTCTGTTGTACCCCCTTCGTCCTTGCGTCAAGCAGTCGTCCGCCGAAGGCTCTTACGTTTCCGTTCACGCCAATCCATGGGAACATCACCCTGCCCGAGTATTTGTCCACGAGTTCTCCGTTGTCCCTTTTGAAGCACAGTCCTGTTGCCACGAGATATTTCTCGTTGTATCCTTTCTCCAGTGCAGCCTGTGCAAGGGCGTTTCGCGACGGCAGTGAGAATCCGAGATGGAACTTCTCAATGATATCGTCACGGAATCCGCGGCTTCTGAAATACTGCATGCCTACAGCCCTGCCGTCAACATCGTTCAGAAGTATGTCGTGGAAGTAGTCCATAGCCCATTTGTTTACGATGAACATGCTCTCGCGGTCGTTCTGCTCTTTCTTCTCTTCGTCGCTTAGTTCATGTTCCCGTATCTCTATATGGTATTTGTTTGCCAGCCATCGCAGCGCCTCGGGATAGGTCATCTGCTCCTGTTCCATGATGAAGCTGACGGGGTTTGCCGACTTTCCGCATGAGAAGCAATGGCATATTCCTCGTGCCGGCGAGACATAGAAAGATGGAGTCTTCTCGTTGTGGAAAGGGCACAGACCCTTATAGTTCGCTCCTACTTTTTTAAGTGAAACGAATTCCGATACCACATCAACAATGTTTGCGGCTTCCTTTATCTTTTCTATGGTGGCGTGGTCTATCACTTGTCGTTGTCCTTTCCTTTGTTGGAGAATATGGTAAAGTTCACGCTTCCGTATTCTCTGTGTTCCACGAAGTGTGGGTCATTGGAGAAGTCATTCTTCTTGCCATGTTCAAACACGAATATTCCGTCTTCGCTCAGCATGTTGGCTTTGAATACCAGTTCCGGAATCTTGTTCAGTTCCGGCAAAGCGTATGGCGGGTCGGCAAAGATGAAGTCGAATTGCTGTTTGCAGCCTTTGATGAATCTGAACACGTCGCCTCTGATGGTGACGCAGTTGTCTACGCCAAGCTTTGCCACGCATTGCTTTATGAAGGCATGGTGGTCGCGGTCGGCTTCCACGCTTATCACCTGTTTGCATCCTCGTGATACGAGTTCCAGCGAGATGCTTCCTGTTCCGGAAAACAGGTCGAGGGCTGTCGCCCCGTCAAAATCTATATATCCGTTCATCACATTGAAGATGTTCTCCTTTGCGAAGTCGGTAGTGGGTCGTGCTTTGAAGGTGCGTGGCACTTCAAAGCGTCTTCCTTTGTATGTTCCTGTAATAATTCTCATGTTTCTTTTCTATCTTAATAGAGTAGTAATCATATCGAACGGTATGTTGGCAACTTGCGTCAGCGGATGGCGGTTGAAATCAGCCGATGGCTTTATCGTGTACACGTTGCCTACGTATTTCTTGAGAGCTTCTTTTAGTTTCTCAGGTTCGCATATCTCTCCTAATATATATATATCGTCGGTCTTGGCATTCATTCCAAGCTGCTGCCATGCCGCAAGTATGAAGTATGCGGCGTCATCTGTGTGTGTAGCGCAGAAGCAGTTTGAGAATCTGAATCTGTTTTTCCTGAAGCAACAGATCTCCATCTTGCTGTCGTGGAAATAGCAGTATAGCTTCTCGTTGTTGCCGGAAAGACTTCTGCGTTGCAGATGCCTCCACATTGATGCGCACACCGGATGAATCTTTATATCCGTGAAGTTGTCGGTGAGCACCATTCTCAGGTCCTTGTTCAGAGAGTATAAAGCCACGGCATTTACCGATGGCAGTATCGTTGCCAGCGCGGCGCAGTCGTCCTGTCCGGTGATGGAATAGTTGTAGAGAACTTCTTTGTTCTGCTCGTTGTATTCGTCTATCGGCACCATCACCACGGGAGAGTCTATAAGCAAAAGAGCCTTTTTCCATGTGCCGATGTTCAGGTTCTCGTCTTTAAGAGCCTCTCTGAGGTTTGCCGCCATAGAGATGCCGTTCTTTATGTTGTATGGGAGAAACGCATAGTTCCCGTCTTGCTTCTTATAGGCAAAAGCCAATGAAGACTGTCCTACTCTTATCGTGAGGCGTTCCGCCACTCTCTGTGCTGCTATGTTATTCCCAGTTTCCTGCATTGTCGTTAGGTGTTGTTATGTCTCCGATTTTTAGTCCGGGGAAGTCTCCCCTGTTGTTAGCCTCTTCCGTAATGTCTTTTATCTGCTTCTCGTCCATCCCGTTCAGATAAACAGCATACTGCGTGCCACATTCCATCAGCGATACCGGTGTCTTGGATTTCCCCATGTGTATGGTGGTGGTCAGCTCAAAGGTCTGTTTGTCGGAGTATGGCACATACTGCATCGAGTCGGCAAGGAGCTTGCTGTCAATGAGTTGTTTGAAGGTGGCGGCATAGGTGCCGTTCCTTTGTTTGAATATCTCCTCAGCCTTGCGTATGGCAATGAGTCTTTCCTTGACAGCCCTTTCCCGTTCATTCTTCACGTTGTTGAAGTGCATTGGCGTGTATACGCTTGCCCAGCAGAGTATGAGCAGCCCCACGACGATGGCAGATAATATATGGTTGAGTTTTATTTTTATCATATCTTTTTGTCAGAAAGAAATGTTTGCATTACCTTTGTCCTGTTGTTTCGCAGAACGACTAACTGCAAATTTACACCAAATTATTTGTAATATCAAATGTTTAGCCCAAAATAACGATGAAGAAAGAAGAATTAACAGCTATTGTGATGGAAACTTTCGGTCATGCTCCTACTGAAGAACAGTCAAGGGCAGTCTCTGTCTTCTCTTGTTTTATGGCGAGCAGGGAGCTTCGTCCTGCCATGGTGTTGTGTGGTTCTGCCGGTACTGGAAAGACTTCGCTCACGGCAGCTATGGTAAAGACCCTGGTTGGACTAAGGCAGCGAGTTGTGCTGCTTGCGCCGACAGGCCGTGCCGCCAAGGTGCTCTCTATGAATGCCGGAATCCCTGCATTCACTATCCATCGGCGTATATACAGGCAGAAGACGTTCACCGGCGACATGACAGGCTTCAATCTGAACTTCAACAAACAGCGCGACACGCTTTTTGTCGTTGATGAGGCTTCAATGATTTCCAATGATTCTTTTTCCGGTGGGGCAGGGCAGTTCGGCAGCGGCTGTCTGCTCGACGACCTTATGGAATATGTCTATTCCGGCGACAACTGCCGGTTGATGCTTGTCGGCGACCGTGCTCAGCTGCCTCCTGTGGGCGAAGATGAATCGCCGGCCCTGATGGCAGATATGATAAGCGGGGCGTATGGCTTGGATATGTATTCCGTAAACCTCAACGAGGTGTTGCGCCAGGCTGCCGATTCCGGCATCCTCTATAACGCAAATGTAATACGCCAGATGATAACCCACGATGAGATAACGCAACTGCCTAAAATCTGTTTCAAGGGCTTTGCCGACATCGTCATGGTGCCTGGCGACGAGCTGATAGAGAGTCTTGCCGGAAGCTATAGTGCCGTGGGGTATGACGAGACGATGGTCGTCACACGCAGCAACAAACGGGCTAATATATATAATAATGGTATAAGGAATATGGTGCTCGGCAGAGAGGAGGAGCTGACGCCGGGCGACATGCTTATGGTTGTGCGCAACAACTACTTCTGGACTGCCCAGGACTCCCGCAACTCGCAAGTCCCTCCTCAAGGCTCTACTGACAATGGCAATCCTCACTCTTCCAGCGATTCTGTTCAGAACATATCATTCATAGCCAATGGCGACCGTGCCAAGGTGCGTCGGGTGCGTAATATGCAGGAGCTGTATGGCTTACGCTTTGCTGACTTGCTACTTGAATTTCCCGACTACGACAACTATGAGCTTGGAGCTACCGTTATACTTGATTCCCTGCAGTCGGAGTCGCCATCGCTGACACACGAACAGAGCGAACAGCTCTTCAACGGTGTCCTTGCCGACTATGCCGACATCCCCTTGAAAGCCGACCGCATGAAGCATGTGCGCACCGACAAATACTATAATGCCCTGCAAGTGAAGTTCGCCTATGCCGTAACGTGCCATAAGGCGCAGGGCGGACAGTGGGCACATGTCTATCTCGACCAGGGCTATATGACCGACGATATGCTTACTCCCGACTATATCCATTGGCTCTATACCGCTTTCACCCGAGCCACGGAGAAGCTCTTTCTCGTCAACTGGCCAAAGACGCAGACTTTGGAGCAGGACCAGGAGTAGTCGCCCCTGTTATCTTGACAAGAGATGTGGCGTATCTTGTTCCCCTGACGCATTAGTATCGGTTACTATGGCGGTTGTACATTAGGAAACAAGAGAGTGTGTGCATATCTTTGAATGTGATGCATCGTATTGAAGCATCTTGTTCAAGAATATGCATGAAAGTTAATGATTTAAATAATTATTTTCGTAAACTTTCGTGATTATCAATGATAGTTTTTATCTTTGTAGACTAAAAATTATAAAAGTATTGGCAAAGAAAGGTATACGCTACTTGCTCTCGCAAGAAGTTATCTCAGAACCCAGGGAACCGTGACATGAAATCCAAGGATATTTTAAACATACGCTATGTTGAATGTTCGAATCTGTGGGTTACATTAAAAGACATTATGTATGAGTAATAAAAAACAACACTATATAGACTTCGACGAGTACCTTCGTCAAGGTGAGCCAAGCCAGAAAGAGAAAGCTTCCATTTGGCAGACTGCAATTGGTTTACAGGCTGTGGATGGCTTGCAGACTTCTGATTATCTGAAAGTCACGGCTTGTAAGCATATTGAAGGTGAAATAGATATTGATGAGGTCCGTGAACTGATAAAAAGCTATTATCAGTCGAAAACTCTGCGTAAGTCTGATGATGATGACAAGCAGGAGGCGGATAAGGTATCGGCAAACATAGCTAAAATTCTTTCGTCGCAGACATTGGATTTTAGTAAGGGAGGTTATATCTCGGTTCATCGTAGAGTGTTTGAGGGTGTATTTAAACATGCAGGGAAACTGCGTGATTATGATATTACAAAGCGAGAGTGGGTGCTTGATGGTGATACCGTAAACTATCTGAACTGGGAGGATTTAGGTAGAGCAATAGAGTATGATATCGGTCAAGAGAAGGACTTTAGCTATAAGGGAATATCTACGGATGCCATAATTGAACATATTGCACGTTTCGTTTCTGGGTTATGGCAGATTCATGCGTTTTGTGAGGGTAATACTCGCACAACAGCTGTATTCACAATTCTCTATCTCCGCTCAATCGGCTTTAAGGTGAACAACAGCCTTTTTGCACGCCACTCATGGTATTTTCGTAATGCTTTGGTTCGTGCAAATTACAAGAATGTCCTCAAGGGAATTGATTATACACCAATGTATCTGGAGCGTTTCTTCCGCAATCTGCTTTTGGGAGAGCAATGGGACTTGCGTAATCGATACCTGCATATCCATGCTTCGGGTGAATGGGAAATACAGCGCAGGTTGGACAACCATACAAGTACCCCACAAGTTCATGATGAATACCCCACAAGTACCCCACAAGTAAAAGACAAGTTGCATGTATGTAATACTTGTGTGATGGAACTGATAAAAGTTATAGGGAATAATGAAATGTCGGTAAAAGAAATGTTGGGCACAATGGGACTTAAGGAGCGGAAGAACTTTCTCAATCTCTATCTGAATCCTGCTATCAATGAAGGTTATGTCAGATTGCTTTATCCTAATTCGCCTCGTCACCCTCGACAGAAATATCTTTTGACGGTCAAAGGGTTGACAGTGTATGATGAATTCGATAGATCGGAATGAAAACAGCCAATGCTTGCTATATCTTCTCTTCTGTTATCCCAAATCAGTCATTGGGGCTTGCTGTTGTAGAAAACTACATAAAACGACCTAATGACCGTTGGGGATTATCTCTATTCCGTTGTTGATAGCAGTAAGGTCGTCAAGGAAAGCCTTCTTGTCCTTGGGCGAGACAACAATCTCGTCATATTTGTTGTAGGTTATACGGATACGGTCGAGCGACAAGGCAGGGGCGCTGAATGCACTTCTCGTTGGTTCAATCCTTCTGATGGAGTGAATGTCGATATCCGCAAATGATATGAAGTAGCATTTCACTATAAGACGGCCGTTCCGTATGATATACTTCGTACTGAACAATGGCATGACGCATAATATTACAGACGCCAGGCATATCAGAAACGGCGTTAGATGGAAATCATCTGTAAGCGGCATATAGAGAGTGCCGCAGCAGAGAATCAGTATGGGGATGACAAGCAATGCGTCAATCTTCGATTTATACACCTTTCCCGTTTTTTGTTTCTTGTCGTTTGTTATAGTACCTTATTTAAAGTTTGCCAACGAGTGCAAATATACAAAATAAAGCAATACCATGTAGTCGTGCGTATTCTTTTTTATGGTTTATCCGGAAAATGGAGTGATAGAATATCCAAATGAGCTATATGGATAAACAAACGACATAAATGCATAAATAAACAGTAAATCTGTATAAATAACCATATTGTTCAGTACGTCAATACAAGGTATTTATAGCAACAGCGGCAAGCCTCTGTGAGCACGTGATTTTGTCATCTGTCTTATACTGATATAGGTAGACACATTTTATAAACAATAAA
>OOCQ01000772.1_pt1 | contig 24222 bp, 26 predicted proteins | sample 1671121 | NCBI WGS metagenome assembly OOCQ01 (sample SAMN06348124, study PRJEB24527) | human gut metagenome | biome: human gut; feature: ankylosing spondylitis patient; material: feces | host: Homo sapiens | place: China | collected 2015-10 | reverse complement strand
AGTTACGGACTTTCTATTGGAAAGTTACCGAATTTCTAAATGATGACAAAATCACCTGTTTACAGAGATCTGCCGCATTTGCCATATATGGCGTATATTGACGCGCTGAATGATGTGGTTATTTATGCAGGCGGATTGATTATTTATACAAGTCTGCTGATACGTGCCGGCTTTAACTCTTCTGCCATTGCCAATATAACATTCAGATCACAAAACACGATATATTCCATCTGCAAACGGTTGTATAAAAAGAACTTCGACAAGAATGTTGCATCAAGCGAATGGGAGAATTTGATAAGATCGATTTATTAGTTCTATATAACATTCACAAGGAAAACACATACTGGCTTATATATATATACCTATTATTATATATATACCGCAAGAGGATAGATTTTTATTAAGTCGGAGCCTTTCGCTTTGTCATGTCATAAAAATCCACTAACTTTGTCCGTCCTATTAAGAACACGGAACAATTGTAAACCGATATATACATTATGGCATTAATAAAATCAATAAAGGGTCTTACTCCGAAATGGGGCAAGGACTGCTATTTCAGCGAGAACGCCACTATCGTGGGCGAAGTGACAATGGGCGACGAATGCTCTATATGGTTTAACGCTGTGCTCAGAGGCGACGTGGCTCCGATTACCCTCGGCAACAGGGTGAACGTGCAGGACGGCTCCTGCATACACGTTACCAACAAGATTGGTCCTACCGTGATTGAAGACGACGTGACGATTGGTCACAACGCCACTGTACATGCCTGCACCATACGTAAAGGCGCACTCATCGGCATGGGCTCTACGGTGCTCGACAATGCCGTCGTAGGGGAAGGTGCCGTGGTGGCTGCCGGAGCTCTCGTTCTCGGAGGTACCATAATAGGAGAACACGAGATATGGGGCGGCGTACCTGCCAAGTTCATCAAGAAGACCAAGCCAAACCAGGCGGAGAGCTTCGCGCAGCACTATGTGGAGTACTCCAAGTGGTATCTGGAAGAAGACGAGAAATAAAAAGACGGGGAAAAAGACAAGCACATGGAAAAGACCCTGTATATCGACATCATACTGCCGCTGCCGCTGAACAGCCTGTTTACCTATTCCGTGCCCAAGGGCATGGAACAGGAGGCGGAGAGCGGATGCCGTGTGCTTGTGCCTTTCGGAAAGTCGAAGCTTACGGTGGGACTTATCGTAAGGAGCCACGACCGTAAGCCGGACTTCAACGTGAAGGACATCGAGAGGGTGCTCGACAAGGAACCAGTGGTGACACAAGGTCAGCTGAAGCTTTGGCAATGGGTGGCGGAATACTACATGTCGCCGATTGGCGATGTGTTCAACGCTGCACTGCCTGCCGGACTGAAATCGGAGGACGGATACAGGGCGAAAACAGAAACATACGTCACGCTGCCTGAGAACCTTCGCCATGAGCAGTCGCTGCATATAGCCTTCGGCATATTGAAGAGGGCATTGGCGCAACAGAAGACCTTTGCCACATATCTGAACATGTCGCATTGGGACACTATAGTGGGCGACTGTCCTGACGAGAAGATTGTGGAGGTGACAAAAGACGAGCTCATGAACGAGGCTCATGCCACGGCAGGAGTGATGCGCCAGCTATTCGAAAAGAAATTCCTCGTCACCTACGAGAAAGAGGTGGGCAGGCTGAACCGCGGCGGAGAGCCTCATCTCGACAACATAAAGACTCTGTCGGAAGCGCAGCAGGAGGCTTACAACCAGATTCTGTTCCAGTTTCTGAAGAAGAAGGTGGTTCTCCTGAGGGGAGTCACCTCAAGCGGAAAGACAGAGATATACATCCATCTCATAAAGCAGGCTCTCGAACGCCACGAACAGGTGTTGTATCTCCTGCCGGAGATTGCTCTCACGGTGCAGATAAGACAAAGGCTGCAACGTGTGTTCGGCGACCGCCTCGGAATATACCATTCCAAATATTCGGATGCCGAAAGGGTGGAGATATGGAAGAAACAGCTCTCCTCCACTCCATACGACGTTATCCTTGGAGCACGCTCCGCCGTGCTGCTGCCGTTCAACAACCTCGGACTCGTAATCATCGACGAGGAGCATGAGACATCGTTCAAGCAGCAAGACCCTGCACCACGCTACCATGCCCGCAGCGTGGCGATAATGCTTGCCCAGCAGTTCGGAGCCAAGACTCTGCTCGGCTCGGCAACGCCGTCGGCGGAGAGCTGGAACAATGCAGAAACAGGGAAATACGGACTGGTGGAACTCGACCAACGCTTCAAGGGTATTGAACTGCCTGAGATAAAGGTGGTGGACGTGAAGGACATGCAGAGACGCAAGATGATGTACGGTCCTATATCACCGCTGCTGCTTGAAACCATGCAACAGGCACTGGCTGAGGGCGAACAGGTGATACTGTTTCAGAACCGCCGTGGCTTTGCCCCGATGATTGAATGCAGAGTGTGCGGATGGGTTCCGAAATGCGAGAACTGCGATGTCAGCCTGACGCTGCACAAGAACATGAATCTGCTGACGTGTCACTACTGCGGATATACCTACCCCGTGCCGAAACAATGTCCCAACTGCGAAAGCGACGACATTCGCCCATACGGCTATGGCACGGAGAAGATAGAGGAGAAGATTATGGAACTGTTCCCCGGTGTACCCGTAGCACGAATGGATCTCGACACCACCCGTTCACGCAATGCCTATGAGAGGATAATAAATGATTTCTCTGCCGGAAGGACAAAGATTCTTATCGGCACGCAGATGATAAGCAAAGGACTGGACTTCGACCACGTCCGTGTGGTGGGAATACTGAATGCCGACTCTATGCTCAACATCCCTGACTTCAGGGCTTATGAGCATGCCTTCACCATGATGTCGCAGGTGGCAGGCAGAGCAGGAAGGAAGGGAAAGCGCGGACTCGTCATCCTGCAGACAAAAGACGTGGAGCAGCCGGTGATAAGACAGGTGGTGGACAACAACTGGCGCGACTTCTATTCCCTGATGCTCGCCGAACGCAGTCTGTTTCACTATCCCCCATTCTACCGATTAATATATGTATATCTGAAGCATAAGGACGAGGACCGTGTTGACACTGCCGCCTTGGAGATGGGTGGACGGCTGAGGCAGTGGTTCGGAGCGAGAGTGCTTGGTCCCGACAAGCCGTCGGTATCTAAAGTGCGCACTCTCTTCATCCGCAAGATAATGTTGAAGTTGGAAACAGGCATAGACATAAGGAAGGTTCATCAGTGTCTGCATGCCGCCCAGCAGCAGATGGAAGAGGACAAACGATATACCTCCCTGCAGATATACTACGACGTAGACCCAAGCTAACAGAAAGTTACCGAATTTCTAAAAAATAACTGATTTATGCTTGGTGGAATGAAGAAGATTGACTACATTTGTAGCAGACTACAATTTCACATATTTTGAGTACACAGACGACAACACAAAGGAAGGAGATTCTTTGCGACTGTGATGGTTGAGCAAAAAGGAAGATTTTTGTTTAACAATATAAATATGTGCTTTATGAACAAACTATTCGAAAAACTTAACTTGGGCAGACGCAAGGCAGCTCAGTCTGAAAGGATTAGTGCAAGAAGTCATTTCAGACCTATTTCCAGGAATTCCATTGACACTTCCGGTGCCTATCTCTACATTATGACGGGAGCAAGGATTGTCGAGTTACAAAAGAAAGGGTACGAAGTAGAGATCTTAAGAAAAATGCCCTCAACAAGACCGCGCAGAGCCACCGACATAGTCATCGAACCGAAGAGGAGACAGCTGCATCCTGTGCCGACAACGGTGGAAGCTTCAAGACTAATGTCAATCGAACTTCCAGGATACACCACCCCGTTCCACGATGTCTGCTTCTGCTCCGACACGCCTCCAGGACGCAGTGGCGGTACTGGAAGGAAGAGAAAAGCTTCGTTTCTGAAGCCGACTCAGACCATTGTCTACAAGAGCAAAAGGAAGGAACTTCTTGAAGAGTATCTTGTGCTGGTAAAGGAACACGCCAGACTGTCAAAGCGGCTTATTGACTACGGCAAGAAACTTCATGAGGCATTGCCCGACGATGACACCCCTATTCCAGACTTCAACATCTTCCAGCCTTTTGTTGATGAAGACAAACTCTCGAACTGTTTCTTCAGTATCTACCAGGAGTTCTTCGGCGCCACGCCAACAGTCTTCCTCGACGGCTACTACAAGAAGCCGATAGACCTCATAGCCTATTTCTTTATCCTTGTGGAATGGGAGAAGCTGGGCAGCTTCATCTTCAGCGAGAAATGCAAGAAACCCTTCTTCGACTACGTTTGTGAAAAGGTTATAGCTAACCAGATTGGCAAGACGGAGCGCACTTTCTACAACCGTCTTACGCTAACGATGAACGACTTCCGCCAGAAGCTGATGAAAGAGCCTGCTTCAAGCAAGTTCAAAGATGACTGCTGGAAGAAGGATATGTTCATCAAAGATTTTCTAAAGGTTGTTGGAATTTTCCACGGGATGGAATATTACAAGGAACTGATGAAACACAAATACGCTTAGCGGAACCCTTCTACGATGCCACTTCCGGGGTGGACTGCCTGTACAGCGGTCCACCTTTGTTTTTTCCACACGCCACGACACTTTTTCCATACGCTTGATTTCGCTTCCCAGAGGTTGTACATTTGCATCAGACATCCTACAAAAACGGTTGTCCGCTTGCAAGCACGCCACTCATCATGGCAAAAGAATTTTTCAACATGTACAACTTTTAAAAATTAAAGCATTATGGCAAAGTTAATAACACGTAAGTACAAGAACAACAACAAGACTAATTCTGGATTCGGCAAATGGTATGGACGCACCGTATACACAGAGACCATATCTACCGAAGAGTTTGCAAAACACATCAGTAACCACGGCTCGCCCTTCGACCGCGCCACTATCCTTGGCGTGCTGATGTCAACCTGCGACTGTCTCGTGGAACTGGTGAAGGACTCGAAACGTGTACGCTTAGGCGACTTGGGAACTTTCTATCTCAGCACCGAGTCAACGGGAAGTGAAACGGAAAAGGACTTCACTGCCGACAACGTAAAGAAAGTGCATCTCCGCTTCTGGCCGAACCAGAAACACTCGTATGCCCTGGATTCCGTGTCGATGCGCAAGCAGACAGCGTTTGTTGACATCAATCAACTGCACGAGCCCACAAACAACACCGAGAATAAAGAATAGACATTAATCCCTGACTTATGGCTGTCATCCGAAAGGGTGGCAGCTATTATAATCTGAATGTTATGGCAATAAAGCAATACAGATATACGAAGTTGCACCTCGCTGCAGCATTCCTGCTTGCAGTGCTCGGTGTAGTGTTAATAATCTCCGCAATGTTCATTCCGCCGATGGGGTATATAGACCCAACGGTACTGACCGCCTTCGGCGAACTGCTTACATTCTGTGCCGCCCTGGCTGGAATGGACTATCGCAACGGAAAAGTTACAAACATCAAAAACGAAGAACAATGAGAACCATCACACTTATCATCATACACTGCTCTGCAGTGCGCCCGAACCAACAGAGTTCGGCAAAAGACATCACGCTATGGCATAAGGCACGTGGCTGGCGGACTATCGGGTATCACTATGTTGTACGCCGCGACGGAACAATAGAGTACGGCAGACCAATAGAACAGGTTGGCGCACATTGCGTGAACCACAACAGATATTCTGTCGGCATCTGCTATGAAGGCGGACTGGATACGGAAGGCAAGCCCAAGGACACAAGGACGGAAGCACAGAAAACTGCAATCCGGCAGTTGATACAGCGTCTGAAAAAGACGTATCCGTTGGCTGTCATCGTAGGCCACAGAGACCTGAATCCTCTGAAGGCATGTCCTTGTTTCAATGCCGTGTCAGAATATAGGGATCTGCAACCATAACCCCTATGCCGTTGATATAGGCATTGACTCTCTTGCACCTTATTATATATATGGAGACCTTTATAAAAACTTATCATGCATATCCCCTGCCCTCTCATATCAACAGAGAGCAGAGGATTATGCTATTTTATGCAACCTGTTAATATTTTTTAACCCATACGGTTCAAACGTATCGTATTTGGAGTCAAACGGTTTTATGAAAGGTTCAAATGACTAAAGCGGACAGGAATGACGCTTTTTCCGTTTTATGACAACAAGCAAGAGACATAAAATAATTTATCAAAACGTATCAACGTATTGTTTTTTTTTATAACTTTGTGCATGTAAATGATACACACAAGACTTTGTATCCAACATATTTAACAATAAAAAATAGAATCATTATGAAAAAGAAAATCATGAAGATTGCACTTGCCATAGCATTCCTGGCTATGCCAGCAGCATGTCCGGCACAAGGAATCTTAGGAGCAATTCTGCAAGCAACACAACAAGTTCTGCAACAAAGCTTGCAACAACAGCAACAGGTCCAGCAATCACAGCGACAAAACATAAGCCCCAATGACAACGATGCTATTCTAAGAGAATGGGAAAAGAGACACGGAAGCAACCAGAGTAGCAATCAAAACAGTACTCAAAACTATAATTCAAATGGTTACAATTTCGAGAACAACCCTCTTTCCGGAGGTCTTCTAATAGACGACACCTATTACATTGACGAGAACGGCAACAAGATTAGATACGGTCTGGACAGCGGAAGCACTTTAAACAGCAGTTCCACGACAAGAAAGTCCTCTTCGTCTTCAAACCGCACTTGCGGACGCTGTGGTGGAAACGGCGGATGTCCTACATGTGGTAATACAGGCAAGGTACTCAACACAATGTATGGCGGGCGCACCTACTCCACCTGTACCACCTGCCACGGCAGAAAGGTTTGTCCAAGCTGTGGAAGATAATTCAACAGAAAGGAATGAATAAACCAAACATATTAACAATAAAAAATCAAAAACACTTATGAAAAAACTTTTAATGTTAGCAATGGCTCTGACAATGTCTTTGCCATTATTGTTCACATCGTGCAGTGATGATGATGACGACGACAACGGCGGAAGTGGCAGCGGAAGTTCAAAGGTGAGCCTCAAGATTGACGGTCAGAAGGCAGACTTCGGTTATATTTACTGGAACACTGACCCAGAGCTCTCACACAACGGCAAAGTCTACTATCAGTTGGAGTTCTGGAGTTTCGACTTCTATGGCAAAAAGATACCAAGCAAGATGTCGATGTTCTATATCGGCTTCTATGCTGACGGCAGCGAGAGTGTTCTGCCTACTGGAACATTCAGCGATTACGACCTGTCTGGTGCTTTGAATGCTTCACAGAGCGATCCGGAAGGATTATATATTGAGGAAGACGAGAGCAAGAGCGGAAAGCTCGTAATCAGTAAGGATGGCGGCAATTACAGCATAACCATCGATCCTCTCTATATATTGTCTGGCGATGATGAAGCCCATTTAACCACAACGCCGACATCTCTGAAATATACAGGCAAGTTGCCAAAAGCTCCAAGACAGAGTTGGGATGACTAACACCACTCTGCAACAACAAAAGGAATAAACAAAGCAATATAATAATCCCCGGCACCATCTCATCACGAGACTGCCGGGGATTCTACTTTTTCTATTGCATTACAAGACCAACTGCTTTGCCCATTCCGGAACGTCGTCAATATACTGTTTGAACACCTTTCCATCAACCGTTCTATAAAGCAAACGCGGCAAATGGTCCTCTATCGAATTATCATAGATGTATGCACGGTCGACAAAACTTATTGCCTCGCTGGCATTGACTAAAGACTTATAATACCTTGAGATGATTTTTGATATCGGAACCTCATGTCCACCTTCAAGGAATCTCTTGGTTATTCTTGCCACATTTATTTCAGGAGTATCAGTACATACAAAGAAAAAACGAATGAAGAAACCCATCCGATGAGCTTTCTTCAAGAATTCAAGCTTTTCATCCGATGAAAAAACAGTTTCAAATACAAAATCCTGCTTACTTTCAAGACATTTGTAACGCAATTCCGTAGAATAACGTGCAGCCTTTAAAACTGCTTCGGATGAATTCCAATCCCCAAACTTCTCTTGAGCTATATTGTCGGGATTTATATATAAACAACTTTCCGTCCATTCATTCGACAGCAGCTGTATGGTCGTAGAGGTTTTACCGGAACCATTCGGACCGGCAACAACACACAATACGGGCTTTGTCAACTTACTCATAATCTCATTCCATGCGCCGCTTTGCGCCGTGCGATTTCAGCTTTGGCGGCATTAAATCTTTTATCAAGTTCTTCTTTTGCTCTGAGCGTTGACTGGCATGCCGATTTCTGAACTGCAAGCATTATGGCTTCCAGCATCTCATCCGTCGGTTCCTCTGCTGAATTCAATCTGTATGACTTAAGCTCTTCTTTTGACATCGCAACAAATCTTTTTAAGTGACAATTAAATATATCAATGCAAAGATAATGCAAATGAGCGCAATGAAAGTTTACTTTCAAATTGCCGAGTGCAGCTTATCTTATGCAAAGATACGATATTTTTCAATACACAGTAGTAATACAAGCAAAATAAATTGCCATTATTCCTACAGCACACACCCACAAAGACATACGTAGCAATATAATAATCCCCGGCACCATCTCATCACGAGACTGCCGGGGATTCTACATTCTATTAAATATGTGTGTTTTAAAGAGTAGTTTCTTAGAAGTCGATGTCGAGACCTATTCCGAACACATCGTTGTTACGCGTATAGTCGGCAGTATAGTTCAACTGCTCTGATACCTTCTCGGTAGTCTTCTTGTGCTTATAGAACGTGTGGAAATAAGCCACGTTAAGAGCCATCTTGTCAGAGAGCTGAATCTTTGTGCCAAGGCCAACAGAGTTGGAACTTACTACGAAAGACTTATCCTCCATAGACTCTTCCGATAGACCATAGTTGGTGCTCTGCCATCCGGCACTTACAGTAACAGCCTTGTTGATGTCATACTCCGCACCGGCGTTATACTCAAGAGTACCGCGCTTCAACATCTTATGACGGTCAACACGCTCCTTTGAGCCGTCAACCTTAGTCCAGTCGTAACCGGAAGTAGCCTCTTTGTCGTCGAACCAGTGGAAACCGACATTAATGCGAAGAGCATCTATCGGACTATAGCCAACACCAAGAGTGAGCAGAGCAGGAATGTCACCAGCATCCTTATGATTCTGGTCCGGGTCATACTCAGCTATAAGCTCATTGATGTTCTCCTTTGCCTGATTGATGGAAGGAGCGATAGCCTGAAGCACCTGTACTGGAACACCTGCTGCAGCAAGGTTAGCGCCAATGTTGTTCAACTTAGTGACAGGAGTGATTACCGTACCCTGATTTACCAGACACAGATGCGTCTTGAACTCATACTTTGCAGAGAAGTTCCATTTGCCAACCTTATAGTCAATGCCGAGAATCGGTGTGAAACCATAACCGTTCTGGTCGGTATTCAATTTAATGTCCGAACTCTCCGGGTCATTACTGTCAACGATAGTGGAAAGAGGAAGCTTAGCGCCATTAGCACCAACAAAAGCAATGTTCTTTACATATCCATAATAGTTGCAGGTAGCATACACACCACGAAGGCCAGCAAAAACAGAGAGATTGTCGTTGATGCGGTAAGCAGCACCGGCAGAAAGTCCATAATAATACTGACGTCCACGCATAAAGCTCTCGTAGGTATAGGCATAGCCACCCATCTGACCTGTTGCAGGATTCGCTATATTAGGATTGGTTGGCAACATACCACCAAGATACGGAGCCAAAGAATTACCAAGGAAGCCGATATTTGCCACTACACGTTCGAAAGAACCCAGTCCGTCGTCGAACTTACATTTACCACCGCCACCGGTGAGGGCGAAGTTAGCCTGGAAAGACCATTTACCCTTATTGTATGCATACTGAAAAGAAGGTATTACAGGAGCAAAAGCCTTGCCCTTGAAAGTTCTGTCGGCAGAAGGTTCATTGGCATTGTAATTGAAAAACGCATAAGAGTTGTCGATAGTACGAGTCTGCCACGCCGTCTGAAGGTTGATACTAAGATGGTGTCCCTCCTTCATGAAAGCCACTCCGGCAGGATTGTAATATACACCATCGATGCCGATAGAAGCCTCACGGCTCATCATTCGGTTGAAGGCGATGTTCTGGTTGGTGTTAGTAAGCAGACCACCTGCATTAGCAGCAATAGCTGATGCTGTCATAAATACTGACAAGCAAACATTTTTTAAATTAATCATTTTATCCAAAAATACTTTTTAATACAAATTGGCTGCAAAGGTAAATTATTTGTTCTGTATTTCGGATAAAATAAATATTTGTTTAACATTGCTTAACCACAAAACATACCATTTTTGCGCATAACAAAAGGTTTGTGCAAGAATATCGATGCACAAACCTTATTATATATATATAGTATTTAGAATCAGTCAGAGACTATTTCTTAAGTTCCGGATAGCTGACCCTTGTATGGTAAATGGACTTCAGTCTTTCTATAAGAACCTGTTTTGCCACGCCAACGTCACGGAAGGTAATCGGACAATACTCATAGAAGCCGTCTTTCATCTGCTGGTCAACAATCTTATTTACCAGATTACTGATGCTCACCTCTGTATATTCAGGCAAGGAACGAGCAGCAGCCTCAACAGAGTCAGCCATCATAAGAATAGCCTGTTCTCGGGTAAAAGGGTTTGGACCAGGATAGGTGAAGAGCGAATCATCGATAGGCTCATCGGGATGCTCGTTTTTATATGACACATAGAAATACTTTGTCATGCCCGCACCATGATGGGTACTGATGAAATCCTTTATGACATTAGGCAGGTTGTATTTCTCTGCCAGTTTCAAGCCCTCGGTGACGTGGTTAATGACAATATGTGCCGCATCTATTCTCGACATCTTATCAAGAGGATTGTTGCCGTTCTGGTTTTCGGTAAAGAATGCCGGGTCTTGCATCTTACCTATGTCATGATACAGGGCTCCCGTACGTACGAGCTGTGCCTTTGCACCTATCTTTTCCGCTATGGCAGAAGCCAAGTTGCTTACCATTATTGAATGTTGGAAGGTGCCGGGAGCCACCTCACTCAGTCGACGGAGCAGGTTCTTGCTCGTATTGGAAAGCTCGATAAGCGTCACGTTGGATATGAAGCCGAACGTCTTTTCTATGATAAGCATCAGTGGATAGGCAAAGAGCAGGAGTATACCGTTTATGATAAAGTACTTGTACATACTGTTGTCAACGGTGGAGAACGTGTTGTCGGTCATCAGCTGCATGGCGAAATATACGGCACAGATGGAAAGCGTGACAAGAAGAGCTGTCTGGAACAGCTGCGCACGTTGCGACAGCTCCCTCAGGGAATATATTGCCACCAGTCCAGCCACAAGCTGTACGATGATGAACTCATACTGGTATTTCACCGCCGCCGCACACAACATTACCATAACCACATGGGCAAGGAACGCCGTCCGGGAGTCCATAAAGACCCTTATAAATATAGGTGCAATGGCAAATGGCAGGATATACACGCTGAAGAGGTTGTGCTCTATCATCAACGACACCAGAATAGGGAAGATGGTTATCATGGTATAGAGCATTGCGATACTTCTCGGTTTGCTGAAATAATCCTTGCGGAAGAGACCGAGATATATCGTGAACAGTATTATGAACAAGGAGACGAATATCAGCTGACCGGCTATTGTCGAAGGCACCGTCGTATCGCTTGCACTACGACGCTGCGTCTCTTTCTCAAAAGAACTCAGCACCCTGTAGGTATAGTCATCAACGATTTCACCACGGTCGATAATCTTCTGTCCCGACAACACCATGCCACTTGCAAGAGGTATCTGCCCGAGCAGGTCATTCTTTTCCGCTTCACTTCTATCCTTGTCATAAACGATATTTGCCTCTATATACTCATTGAGATTGCAACGCTGCAGCAAGGCACGATGCGGCAGCAGCCTCTCATCCTGGAAAATCTGCTCATAGGCACTCATCGTGGAAAGGAGTCTGTTCACCTTGGTGCTCACGGCAGTCTTGCCATCCACGATACGTACCACCGCAGTAGTATCCTTAGCCATAGAAGAAAACTCCGACGTGCCCATAATACCCGTCTGATACAGTTGATGGAGTTTGTCGGCAACAATGGAAGTATAGTTCACCGGCAAACCTGGTATGCCGGTCTTGAAGTCCTGAAAGAAACGTGTCAGCTGTCTGTTCTCCGTCTGGGTGTTAAGATTGAAATAGGGTTCAAAATTCCTCATCAAGCTGTCACGCTCTGCCTTTATAGCCTCATCCGTTTTGTATATAGGAAAATCGAACTTTGCTATAAGCGACCCGTACATCCATGGCTTGCCAACATCATAGCGGAACTGCGGTCCGCTGTTCCTCGGAATAAACCACACTATAATGGTCACGGAGATGACAATAAGCAACACACGGCTCATTATTTTTCTCCACTGATGCTTCTCTGATATATTGAATTTATTCATAGTTATATATTAAAGTGGACATACTTTCCGCATACCAAGCGGCCTTAATTTTCCTTTTACTCTGCGAAAATACAAAAAATAATACAACAATTGGTAAAAAAGTTGTATTTTTGCACATCTTATAGTTTTAAATAACATAGTAAGAGGTATAACAGAGCAAATAAAAAACAATTTTATCTATAGATAGAGAAATGTCAGAAAGAAAAGTAAGAGTGCGTTTTGCACCAAGTCCAACAGGCGCTTTGCACATCGGTGGTGTGCGTACAGCATTGTATAATTATCTTTTTGCCAAGCAGCATGGTGGCGATTTTGTATTCCGTATCGAAGATACAGACTCCAACCGTTTCGTGCCTGGAGCAGAGGAGTATATTATAGAATCATTCAAATGGCTCGGAATAAAGTTTGACGAGGGTGTCAGCTTCGGAGGCGAACATGGTCCATACCGCCAGAGCGAACGTCGCGACATCTACAAGAAATACGTCAAGCAACTCCTTGATGAGGGCAAAGCATATATCGCTTTCGACACTCCAGAGGAACTTGAAGCCAAGCGCAACGAGATAAAGAACTTCCAGTATGATGCCCACACCCGTATGCAGATGCGCAACTCCTTGGCTATGCCGAAGGAAGAGGTTGACGCTTTGATTGCCGACGGCAAGCAGTATGTCGTACGCTTCCTTATCCAGCCGGGCGAAGACATTCATGTAAACGACATGATTCGTGGCGATGTTGTCATAAAGAGCGACATCCTCGACGACAAGGTGTTGTATAAGAGTGCGGACGAACTGCCTACATATCATCTGGCGAATATCGTTGACGACCACCTGATGGAGATAACCCACGTTATCCGTGGTGAGGAATGGTTGCCAAGTGCTCCGCTCCATGTTCTACTATACAGAGCCTTCGGTTGGGAAGACACCATGCCACGCTTTGCACACCTGCCGCTGCTGCTCAAGCCGGACGGCAAGGGAAAGCTGAGCAAACGCGACGGCGACAGACTGGGCTTCCCGGTATTCCCATTGGAATGGCACGACCCGAAGACCGGCGATGTAAGCAACGGTTTCCGCGAGAGCGGATACTTCCCCGAGGCTGTAATAAACTTCCTTGCATTGCTGGGATGGAACCCTGGCACAGAGCAGGAACTGTTCTCACTCGACGAACTGGTAGAGGCTTTCGACATCTCGAAATGCAGCAAGGCGGGCGCACGCTTCGACTATCAGAAGGGAATATGGTTCAACCATGAATATATCCTACGCAAGAGCAACGAAGAGATTGCCGCCCTTTTTGCACCTATCGTTGCCAACAACGGTATAGACGAGTCAATGGAACGCATCACAAAGGTTGTGTCCATGATGAAAGACCGTGTAAACTTCGTAAAGGAGCTTTGGCCTCTATGCTCTTTCTTCTTCATCGCTCCAACCGAGTATGACGAGAAGACCGTACGCAAACGCTGGAAAGAGAATTCCGCTGAGGTAATGACAGAGCTTGCCGACGTTATAGAAGGCATCGGCGACTTCTCAATCGAGAACCAGGAGAAGATAGTTATGGCATGGGTTGAAAGCAAGGGCTATAAGCTTGGCGACGTAATGAACGCCTTCCGTCTTGCTCTTGTAGGCATCGGCAAGGGTCCTGGCATGTTCGACATCACAGAGTTCCTCGGCAAGGAGGAAACCCTGAAGAGACTTAGAAAAGCCATTGAAGTGCTGAAATAAAAACAACAAATAAGTAGGTCGTGTACAATATTATAATATACATATACCTTCTTGGTGTAGCTATAGCAAGCCGTTGGGACGGAAAGATACGCAAGATGTGGCGCGGAGAAAGGGATGCTTTCGATGTGCTGCGCCAGAAGGTTGACCCAAGTGCGAAATATCTGTGGTTCCATGCAGCATCGCTCGGCGAGTTCGAACAAGGACGTCCTATCATGGAGCGCCTCCGCAAGAGCCACCCGGAATACAAGATTCTGCTTACGTTCTTCTCCCCTTCGGGATATGAAGTGAGGAAGAACTACGAGGGAGCAGACATTATATGCTACCTGCCTCTCGACACGCCATTGAACGTGCGACGTTTCTTCAGAATCATACATCCGGAGATGGCATTCTTCATAAAGTATGAGTTCTGGTGGAACTATATGACATATATGAAGAAGCACGACATACCGGTGTATAGCGTGAGCAGCATCTTCCGTCCGCAGCAGGTATTCTTCCGCTGGTATGGCTACAGCTACCGCCGAGTATTGAACTGCATAGAGAAGTTCTTTGTGCAGAACGAGAAAAGCCGTCAGCTGCTTGCCACTCTCGGCATTACCAATGTTGAGATAACAGGCGACACACGCTTCGACCGTGTGCTTGAAATAAAGCAGGCTGCAACAGCAAAGGCTGCCGACATGCCTATCGTAGATGCCTTTGCCAAGGACTATAAGGTATTCGTTGCTGGCAGCAGCTGGCCGCCAGATGAAGACATCTTCATCAGATATTTCAATGAGCATAAGGACTGGAAGATTGTCATCGCCCCTCATGTAATCGGCGAAGACCATCTGCAGCAGATTCTGTCGAAGCTGAACCGTACTGCCGTAAGATACACCAAGACCACACCGGATGAGGCTGCCAAGGCAGACTGTCTGATTATCGACTGCTTCGGACTGTTGTCAAGCATATACTCATGTGCCAAGGTAACATACGTTGGTGGTGGCTTCGGTGTCGGCATACATAACGTGCTTGAAGCTGCGGTATGGAACGTGCCTGTTATCTTCGGTCCTAACAACAAACGCTTCCAGGAGGCTCAGGAGTTGCTTGCCATCAAGGGCGGTATGGAGATAAACACTTACGAAGACTTTGCGAAGCTGATGAACCGCTTCGACACAGACGCCGAGTATCTCAAGACCTCGTCAGACGCTGCCGGAAGCTATGTTAAGACAAAGGCAGGATCTGCCGACAAGGTTATTAAGGGAGTAGGTCTTTAAAGACGGATAAGCCTTGGATAAGTAAGACGGAATCACCAGCTTACTTGTAAGCCCGTAAACTCGTTTACTTGTCTACTCGTCAACAGAACAACACCACAATCCCCGACATTCTTTCTGTCATCTACAGAGAATGTCGGGGATTATTATATTTATACTTTCCCAATGACGCTAATCAATATTTACCGGCAGCGAAATACTTGGCGTGAGGACTGCTCAGATACAATCCGCATGTAGAGCTTTGAGGATACATCGCTCCGTTCTCTGTCAGTTGAATACTAAGAGCCTTGAAATCGAGCAGACGGCTCAAAGGGAATATAAGTCTTTGGTCGGGCAACGACTGAATACAAAGGAACAAATATTATATCAAAAAGCTTACATTTTGCAACACAAAAAAAAACGATATTGTCAACATCTCCTTGTCTACTCGTATCTCGTCTACTGGTCTACTGGTCCACAGGAATGTTTATCCAGTTCTCCATATTTGTTCAGCACGCTTATTGCCACACCGAAGATTCCTTTAACGAACTTGTCGGAAGTCACCTGTTGCATTTCCTTCAAGCCTTCTGCGCATAGCTGTTTCTCTGCCAATGACATCTGCGCACCTTTTTTCTTGCAGAGGTCGAGGATGGAGTTGGCAAGTCCGGTAAGGACAGTGGATGCGCCATCGCCTTTCACCATACGCAGATTGTTCAAGTAGGCTACACGCAGGTTGCCGAACTGCTGGATGGGGTCGGTATTCTTGGCTGACTTGCCTATACCTGTCACGTTACCATCCTCGTCGAGTTCCATGGTGTTTCCCTCGCCGTCGTCAATAAGAATGGAGCCATCGCCACGGACTATGACGCTTTGTTTGTCAGTCAACAGTTCTGTCTTCTTGCCCCCATTATCAAATATGTATCCATTCAGGCCTTTTCCTCTTAGCTTCTTCGACATCTCGGCAAGAGCCTTCAGCTGTTTAAGGTCGTTCAGTTCCACGGCAGCTGAGTCAATGTCTTTTAAAGCACTCTGATAGTCGGCAATGCCGCCATACGTCAGAAGACTCTTGTCGCGCTTTACCTTCTTCGGGTCCAGACTAAAGATTTCCACCACGGTGCCTTCCACGTTCTTCCCTTTCTCGTGCCATTCCAGTCCGTACACATAGCGGTAGTCGGGCTTTTCCTTGCTTGCAAAGAACATGAAGAGATAGTTGCGCCCCGACTTGTAAGTGGGCCATCCGAGGCTCATGCTCTTTTCGAGACTGGCTCCATAGACGATAAGCTTGTTGCTCTTGGAAGTATCGTTGGCTTTCTTCACAAACACATCGTAGGCTTCCGACGCATCCTGATAGAACGCCTTTTCGAGGAAATCGAGTTTCTTCTCCTCTTTCTTCGGCAGACGGAACTGATATACAGTACTGTAAGCTCCTTTTGGACTCTTCTCGTTCGACTGACTCCACACTCCGTATTTTCCTTCTCCCGCACCGAATACCTTGATGGCATTGGCGATGTTCTTCTGTGCTGCGGCAGCAAGCGGCAACAAGGCTGCGGCAGCCACGACAATGGTTTTAAAAATTCGTTTCATAATATTTCCCTTTCTTCATTCTACTTACACCTTATTATATTAATATGCTTCCTCCTCATCTCTTGCCGCAGCAATGTCTGCGGAATTTATTATACTTGCTGCTTTTATGAGGTTCAACATATACTGCTGTTCATATTCCACCTTCCTCAGCTCTGCCTCTGCCAGCTGACTGGCTGTTCTGCTCACGGAGTCGGCAATGGCTGCAGAGTGTGCCGTGGCAAGAAGATGCTCCGGGGGAGCTGGCTTATAGCGGTATTTGCGTGGCGTGCGGTGTGCAGGCTTGGTAGTTTCCTGTTGTCCTCCGGCATTTCGCATGGTGTCGGTGTCCGCCGTTATGGTGTCTGCCACGACAGCCTGTGCGACGGTTCCGTTTTCTGTTCCTGCAACGGGAGCCGCCTCATCACCGCCATCTGCTATATGAAAGGCGATGGCTATCAGCACAGCCACAGACGCAGCAACGGCTATCAGACGGTGCAGGAACACGGTTTTATCTCTCCGGGAAACGAATACTGAAGCGTCTTCATGCCCCGTCGGAAGAGTTTCCTGCACAGGCAGAAGGCTCAGAGGCTCCCCTTCCCCACCAAGTAGTCCGTCATCCTTCATCCCTCCTTCGAAATACGCAAACATCTTGCGGTAAGGCTGCAGCTCCTCGGGAATATTATTTTCCTTGCGGAAATACTCCTCCAGCATGCGTTCCTCTTCGAGTGAGGTCCTGCCGTCCATGAATTTATCTATAAGTGTCTTTATATCCATAATATGAAGTGTTTACATCATACAATCCGTTCTCATCCTCTTCTTTTCATCTCCTCGAGCAACCTGCGCCTTGCCCTTGCCAGCAGCGTAGGCACCGATGCCGGGCAGATGCCTACTATTGCTGCAATCTCCACCGTCGACTTATGCTCCACCTGCCGCAGATGCAGCACGGCATGTTCCTTTGTCGGCAGACGGTCGAGCTGTATGTCAAGCCAATGCTCGTTTTCGGCATTCTCAAGCATTGCGTCGGGCTGCCGGAACCGACTGTCGGTAGGCTTTGCCTCGTCCAGGTCCACCGTCTTGGTCTTCCTCAGCATATCTACCGACAAGTGACGACCTATCGTCACGGCGAGAGCCGTTGCTGCCTTCGTGCCGTCGAGTTTCTCTCTTATGGTCCAGAGTTTCAGCATGGCATCCTGCGCAACGTCTTCCGCCGAATCGGCATCGAGCCGGTAGGCTCTTGCCACCGCTATGATACGTTGGCGAAGGTATGCCGCTATATTCTCAAACTCCTGTTGAACCATACTCTTTCTGTTTATTCCCTGTTTTCTCGTCCCCCTTCATTTGTATATACGAAAACGCCCTGCGTTTATGAACGAGGATTATACATCTTTAACAATCACGCTTACTTCTCCCTACAACCGACAAGACGGCAAGTGGCAGACGTAGCTCAACAGTCCGTAAGTATACTCCTTGGCATTCGTAAGTATGCTTCTTAGCCATCGTAAGTATACTTCTTAGCATGCGTAAGTATACGGGTTATTATCTCAAGAGCATAAGGCGCTTCAGGATAAGCTTCTTATACTGCCGCTTCATGTCTTCCGGCAGGAAGGACACGTCGATAAGGTCGAGCCATTTTATAATTGCCTTGCGGAATTTCTTCGCTATATTATCTATCACCTTCTCGCTAACGCCGGATGCGAGAATGGCTTTCTCGAAATCCTTGCGCTGCAGCTTCCGTTTCTTGCCGTTAAGCGTAAGGGCGAGTTCCTCCGTATCTTCGGGCATTACGATGAGCGTTGCAAGCAGGTCGTAAGCTGGGGTGAGGCTATAGCCCATGGCAGTCTTGTAGAGAGAGAAGTTCTTCAGATGCATGTCTGAATTTCCCGTTATCCAGGAAAACGCCACCACTTCCCAATAATTCACCAAATCGAGCTGCGGCACAGCAGAGTATTTCTTTATCAGCTTGGCAATCTGCTCGTATGAGCCTTTGTATTTATACTCGGTAAGGCGTTCTGACAACTGGCACATATCCTCCATAGCGACCTTGCCACCGTCAGGAAGTCTGTCTATCCTTCGAGTGATATAACACAGCTCGCCGTCGGCAAAACGGATTAGTCCGTGCGGCACCACTGCAATCTTTGCCGCCTCTGCCATGTGCATGGTAAGATCTTCCAGTTCGGGCAGGGCACGATAGGCTTCGGTCTGCGGCTTCAGGATATAGCGACCCCACAAGCCGACAATGGTAAAGCGGTCAGGCTCGTACCGTCCTCCAGGATTTACATCAAGCGAGAGCTTGGCCTGCACTCCGGTAAGCGTGGTCTGGGCTCTCACCACTTTCTTCGCCAGCTCGCTTATCTGACTCCTTGCATAGGGCAACACCGGAGCGGTTTTCGTACCGAAAAGCTTCTTGGCACACGACGGATGATAGTCCACCTGCCCTTCCTTCAACTCCTTATAACAATATAGACATCTTGCCATAGTCATTCCTCCTCTTCATCTACCGGCACCACACTCACCGCGCCAATACAGTCTTTACAACACGCCAGCAGCAGCGACATACGGTCGCGCTGGTTTATCTTCCAGCTCTTTTCAGCTATACCGAGCAGCCAGCCCTCTGGGATTAGTCCGTCGAAGAAGGGGAAGAGTACCGTGTCGTGGTAGGACTCTTCCGCCAGAGGCATCGTGAGACTTATAGCCTCTGCCTGCGGCGACTTCAGATACTCGCTGTCGTATGTAAACGTGAAGCCCGTCTCGTCTTCCGTAAGCATTCCCGCAAAACGGTCATATACAAACACTTTTCCCGATTTCATCACTCACCTCCATTTCCTTCGTCAAGACGCACGGGGCCCACTTTCCTGCCGAACAGGGCAAGCACCTGGTTCACTTTGTCAAGGCGCAACGTTGTCTTGCCCTGCTCCAACTCACGTACAAAGCGCAGTCCGACACCGGATTTCTCTGCTAAATCCACCTGCGTCAGTCCAAACTGCTTACGCATTTCTTTTACAAACAATGATAAACTATTCTCCATATTTTATACCCTTGAGGGTACAAATATAGTAAAACCACCAGACAATTACACCCTTTAGGGTATAAATAATTATATTTTATATCATATTATACCTTGTCGGGTATAACAATTTAATGACCGTTTGGGGTTAAATGCCCTAATTACCGTTTTGGGTTAAATATAAAAAGGCTACAGAAGGCATAAAACAGTCCTTCCATAGCCATCACAAAATTATAAATTATTCATCCTGATTATAGGTCAGCATAGTCTTTGTCTGCATTCATCACCAGCATGCCCGACGTACGTTCAAACGCCTCGTCAAGGTCATTGCGCCTGTATGTGTCCACCGCCAGCACGTTGTCTGCCACCATATGATAGACCATCTTCTCGTTCGACGGCATATACTTGCCTGCTTCATGGCTCCAGTTGCTGAGCGACAAGGTGTAGCCATTGCCCGTATATTCGTAGACAAACAGCTGCGAGGGTTGCCATTCTGCGGCAAGAGCGTTCCATCTGAGGGTCTCCTTCGAGGCGAGGCGTCCCTGGGCATCGTATGAATAGTGGTACTGAAGTTTCCGTGAAAGCGACTTTCCGTCTTGGCTGAAGACTTCTATCTTTGCCACTTGGTTGTCTTCGTAAACTGCGTTATAGATATAACCGTTAGTGTTTGATGTTGCTACGTTGAGGTATAATGCGAGAACCGTAGCTGCTGTAATGATTGCTTCCATAATCTTATTGTTTTTAATTGTTCGAATTTCGTTTTGTTCTTTCTACTAATAAAACGAACGGACCTTACATTTCGCTACAAGACTCCTTCATATTTTTCTTTCATTAACAGTTGACGAAAGACAACAAACTCCCCAAATCGGTCATCGTTTTGGGGAGCATTGATATAAGCATCGGAATAATGTTTTTTTAGAAAGTCGGTAACTTTCTCATAGAAATTCGGTAAAATACCCAAAGCGGAATTGCAAGTTCAAAACTTTGCGATTCCGCTTTTTTTATTTTCTTGATGATGTAAAAGTTGCAACAGCAAAATATATGGTTATAATTGTCATTCCGGCTGATACTTCAGCACGTCATCAGGATAAAGGATGCAGCAGTATGCCTCGGAAAGAGGGTGCTCTTTAACCAAAATCTCTAAGTTTTGGGATTAACTACAGGTTAGTACATTCCAACCATTTCTCAGCCATAAGATAGTGCATTGCGGGAGTCGGGTGTATGCCGTCCCATATCCAGTAGGTTGCAGGTACTGAAGGATGAGAGGCTATAGTGTTGCCGACAAGAGTGTTGAATGGCACGACAGTGGCATCATAGTCGTGTGCAATCTTCTCCACTTCATGTGTCAGAGCCGTTATCATTGCTTCCCTTTCCGCATAATTTGTGCTTTGCGCCAATTTGCCGGAGTGGGCAACGAAGGGGGTACAGAGCACGAACTTGATTTCCGGATTCTGCTGTTTAAGCAGGTCCAGCAATTCTCTGTATCGTTTGCCCCAATCCTTCACTTTTATATCTATACCTTTTTCCAGAGCCTTGTCCACATCATTGGTACCTATGAGTATGGAAACCACATCGGGATGAAGTGCCAGAGCATCCTTGTCCCATCTTGCCGCAAGGTCGGCGAGGGTGTTTCCGCTTATTCCTCTGTTCCAGAACACCCATCCGTCTTCCGGATGCAACGCCTGGATTGTGGATGCAGCAATCATCATATAGCCATGGCCGTAGATATGGTTCATGTCTTTCTGGTTGCGCTTTTCCGAAGGCGTATTCCACACTTTACTGTTTCCCCATGCCCCGTCAGTTATCGAGTCACCGATAAAAAGCACACGTCTTCCCTTACCCATTGCCATTACCGATACGGCAATAAGCAACAAAAGCATACTGATTCTGTTTCTTGTCTTCATCATAAGTCGCGAAATATTTTTGTTTAATAGATTATTATAATGCAAATCGAATGCAGAATCACTATTCCGGCAGATACTTCAGCACGTCGTCAGGATAAAGGATGCAGCAATCTGCCTCAGAAAGAGGGTGCTCTTTAAGGAAGAGCACATACACGATATTCTTGCCTTGCGAGAACGGAGCCTTTTCTGTCTTTGCCTTCAATTTGGCAAGCAGACGGTCTGCATAGTCTGCTGATTTCCATTTGCATTCTCCTACAAGGATTGTGTTCTTGTCGCCGATGGCTTCTGCCACGACATTAAACTCCAGGTCTTCATAGCCCACAGGTGTCTTGCGACCGTCTTCATAAACAGGAGCCTTTCCCCACCAGCGGCGAGCCATCCCCCATGTATGTCCGAAAAACTCATTCCCCGAAACAGCTGTCTGACACAGCCGCTCCCCTACATTCCCTACAATTCCATAGAATATGATTTTTCTGAAAATGATTTTTCAAAATATGTTTTTGCAAAAATAATGTTTTTATGAATGCGCTGCAAGTGGAAACATATATTTTATGCATACATAATATTGATTTTTTTCTTTCCCCGAAGGGTTATACCGACTGCTCGTCCAATAGGAAATCAAGCACATTCATTATTACGATACCGTCGTCGTTCTGGTATTTCTTTATGCGGTCGCCGGTTATGACGTATTTCATGAAACTGTCGTCGATGCGGAGCAAGGAGGCTGACTCCTGCTGCATCTTCTCTCTGTCTGGCAGACTGAGTGCCGACTGTATGTAGCAACGCTTGTAACCACGGTTGCACACGAAATCCACCTCAAGCATTCGCCTTACCTTGGTTCCTTTCTCGTCTACGGTATTCACTTCCACATTGCCGACATCAACACTATAGCCCCTGGCACAAAGTTCATTGTATACGGCATTCTCCATAAGATGGGTCTTCTCCTGCTGACGGAAACCGAGCAGGGCATTGCGGATACCCAAATCGGAGAAATAATATTTCAACGGAGTACCGATGTATTTCCTTCCCTTCACATCATAGCGGTTGCAAGACTCCAGAAGGAATGCATCAGAAAGGCATTCGATGTATTTCTTTATCGTTGCCGGACTTATGGATACATTCTTCACAGACTGGAAGGTATTTGAAAGACGCTGCGGATTTGTCAATCCGCCTATCCCCGAGGCAAGAATCTTGAAGAGGTCATTCAGCTCTGAATCGTTTTTTATCTTGTTTCTGTTCACTACATCTATTATATATGTCTCAGCCAGCAGACTGTCAAGGAGCTTCACTTTCTCCTCTTCCGTTTTCAGAAGCACTACAGGTGGCAGTCCGCCATAAAGCAGATATTCGTTCCAGCCATCCTCGCGGTCGCCCTCATAAATGCTCATGAACTCTGCAAAGCTCAATGGCGACACATGTATCTGATAGCCCCTGCCGCGAAATTCGGTTATTATGTCCTTCGAAAGGAACTTGGCATTGCTGCCCGTCACATACACGTCGGCATTGGGGATATGCAACAGTCCGTTGAGCACATCCTCAAACTCATCGAGCATCTGTACCTCATCAAGCAATATATAATAAGGTTGGTCGTCGATAATCCTGCTCTTCACATAGGCGTAGAACTTGTCAGGATTGCGGAATTCCTTGAAAGCGTAATCATCGAAAGCCATTTCCACGATATGGTCGTTCGCCACTCCATTATCCTCAAGAAACCTTCGGAACAGTCTGAACAGCAGGAACGACTTGCCGCAACGCCTCATTCCTGTAATAATCTTCACCAGTCCATTATGCCGACAACTGACCAGCTCCTGCAGATATTTATTTCTCTCTATAACCATAGTTTACAAAAGATTTTTGCGGATATCCGCATTTTTCTTCTGCAAATATAGTCATTTTATCAATTCCACGAAAGATTTTTGCGGATATCCGCACTTTTCTTAGATAGAAAAGGTTGGGATGATGTTTGTTGGATGAAAACTGTTGTAGAAAAAAAAGATACAAAAACATTTGCACCTATTATAATTTTGCTTTAACTTTGCAATAAATATAAACCCTAAGTAAACAAAATTGTTTATCATTAAGACAAATAAGCGTTTACTATTCGGTTATGCGCGTTGGAATGTATTACATTTCAAGAAAGTGCAACAGAATACGAATAAGCAGCAAGCGTCCACAATAATATTGTAGATGTCACTTGTCGCATTCTCAGCTTTTCATACGGCTGCAACTCGGACAAGTTTCGTCCACGTGTTGTTTCCCGTAGTCTTTGTATGAATAACATAGCAGCGCGTAACTACTCAGCACCCCCAGGGCATGAGTAGTTACCTTACTGTTGTACGACAGC
>OOCQ01000771.1_pt1 | contig 24229 bp, 18 predicted proteins | sample 1671121 | NCBI WGS metagenome assembly OOCQ01 (sample SAMN06348124, study PRJEB24527) | human gut metagenome | biome: human gut; feature: ankylosing spondylitis patient; material: feces | host: Homo sapiens | place: China | collected 2015-10 | reverse complement strand
TTGGATTGAGGCATTTGTCAATGCACGTCAGTGGATTGAAGAAAGAGTAAAGTAAATAAATGAAATATACAGATTTATTTAAGACATTTTTGAAGATTGGCATAGTCACCTTTGGTGGTGGCTATGCCATGATTCCTATTATAGAATCCGAAGTCGTCGATAAGCATCATTGGATGACAAAGGAGGAATTCTTGGATGCCATCGCTACTACCCAGGTTTGTCCGGGAGCCTTGGCCATCAACATGAGTTCCCTGCTCGGATATAAGTTGGCAAAGACACCGGGAGCCATCGTCTGCACCCTCGGCGCTTCGTTGCCATCGTTTCTTATTATCTTGGCGATAGCCATGTTTTTCCATCAGTTTGAAGACAACAAGGTGGTGGCTGCCCTGTTTGCAGGCCTCCGTCCTGCCGTGGTGGCACTGATAGCCGTACCTACGTTCTCACTAGCCAAGAGTGCCAGGATTTCGCTCGTCAACTGCTGGATTCCTATCCTCTCCGCCCTCCTGATATGGCTGGTAGGTGTCAACCCCATCTGGGTGATAATTGCCGCTGCCGTGGGAGGCTACATCTATGGACAATTCATTCAACCAACAGAATAATATATGATATTTCTTCAGCTTTTCATCGTATTCCTTCAGATAGGCATCTTCGGATTCGGAGGTGGCTATTCCATGATATCCCTGATTCAGGGACAGGTGGTAACGCAGTATCATTGGATGACGATGAAGGAGTTCACTGATATCGTTGCCATCTCGCAGATGACACCAGGACCTATCGGCATCAACGCTGCTACCTATTGCGGCTATACCGCTGTGCACAATGCAGGCATGGGCGGCATGATGGCCATACTCGGAAGTGCCGTGGCAACCTTTGCCCTGGTTCTCCCCTCTTTGATTTTGATGATTCTTATCAGCAGAATGCTGTACAAGTATATGAAAACCTCAGCCGTTCAGAGCATCTTCATCGGTCTTCGTCCTGCCATCGTTGGTTTGGTGGGAGCCGCAGCCCTGCTCCTGATGAATGGCGAGAACTTCTCCACCCCTCAGAATCCATGGCATTTCTACATCTCCATCGCCCTCTTCTTTGCCACCTTTATCGGCGTGAAGGTGATGAAGATCAATCCCATCCGCATGATACTCTATGCGGCATTTGCGGGGCTAGTTTTATTATATTAAACGAAATTAGACAATGACATACTCACAGGCAGATATTACCGTTCCATACGCTGTGGCGAACTTTGCAGAGATTCGCCACAAGGGATATTATTATGTGGATAAGACCAACTATATTCCACTGCTTGAGCGTTACAAAGCACCTGTTTTCCTCCGTCCTCGCAGATTCGGAAAGAGTCTGCTCGTTTCCATGTTGGCTCACTATTACGACCGCAACATGGCAACACAATTCGAGGATTTATTTGGTGGAACTTGGATTGGTGAACACCCGACAAACGAGCACAACCAATATCTCGTAGTAAGGTATGACTTTTCCACAACTTCCGTTGCCAGCAAGAAGGAAGACATCGAGAAGAACTTCAATGCCGTGAATTGCAGTCCACTCCGTACATTGGTGGAACGTAACAGAGACCTTTTTGGAGATTTCAAGTTTAGAGAGGATGGCAATGCCTCCAACATGCTGATTGAAGTATGCGAGTTTATCGCTTCCCATAATCTTCCACCTCTTTATATATTAATAGATGAATACGACAACTTTACCAACCAGCTATTAGTTGTCTATAAGGATTCGCTGTACCAGAACCTGACCACAGGGGAAAGTTTCCTGCGAACATTCTTCAAGGTTATCAAGGCTGGCATTGGCGAAGGAACCATCCGTACCTGCTTCTGCACAGGAGTACTGCCTGTCACCATGGATGACTTAACCAGTGGCTACAACATCGCAGAAATGTTGACACTGAAGCCTGAATTTACCAACCTATTGGGCTTTACCCATAAGGAAGCAGCCCAATATCTGAAGTATGTCATCAACAAATATGGCCCTCAAGCCTCTTTCGAGGAATTATGGACTCTGATACTCAACAATTATGACGGTTACCACTTTTTGCCAAATGCAGAACCGTTGTTCAACTCTACCATCCTGACTTACTTCCTCAAGAACTTTGCAGAACTGAAAGGCGGCATCCCTACGGAAATGGTAGATGAGAACCTGCGCACTGACACTAGTTGGATAAGAAGATTGACCATCACGCTTGACAATGCCAAAGAAATGCTCGACAGCCTGTTGATGGATGGAGAATTATACTATTCACAAGCCGATTTACGCAGCAAGTTCAACAAGCAAAAGTTCTTCTCCCCAGAGTTCTACCCTATCAGCCTCTACTACTTGGGTATGACCACCCTGAAGGGCAATTACAAAATGGCCTTGCCAAACTTGACGACCAAGAGCGTATATATGAGTTACTACAACGAATTGAATAGTATCAGTGACAATGTCCGTAAGTTTGTTCCTGCATACGAGGCTTTTGCCAGAGACAGAGAACTGGAGCCATTATTCCATAACTATGTTAAGGAATACTTAGGTCAGCTTCCCGCCCAGGCCTTTGACAAGATGAACGAGAATTTCATTCGCTGTTCATTTTTCGAGTTACTGAGCCGCTACTTGAGCAATTGCTATACATTCGCCATCGAACAGAACTTGCCGTCAGGTCGTGCTGACTTAGTGCTGACCGGCATTCCTGGCACATCATTCCACAACGACTGCCGCATCATTGAGTTTAAATATTACAAGTCTAAAGACGCAGGCATTGTTGATCAATTGGAAGAGGCACACCTAGAAGATGCCCAACAGGTAAAGGCTTATGCCGCAGATATGCAGAAAGCCTATCCTCACTATCAAATTAAAGCATACGTAGCTTATATCGCAGGAAACAAGGCTTGCAAGATTTTTGAAAAGAAAAGTAATGATTGATTATTGTAATCAATATGAAAGGTTAAGTAAACATTATAAAACATGCCATGCCAATAAACAAGAATGCTTTCATAAGATACAAAATACTGGACAAATGTTTCAGTGACAAATACCATAAGTACTTCATAGAAGATCTTATGGAAAAAGTCAATGCCCAATTAACAGATGCAGGAATAAAGTCTATATCCAAGAAACAGATATACGATGACATCAAGTTTATGAAAAGTAGCGAAGGATGGGAAGCGCCAATAAAATCCTATCAAGATGGCAAGCGCAAGTACCTTCGCTATGAGTACGACTTTTCCATTATAGAGACTCCGATAACAGAGATGGAAGTAGAGCAACTCGAAACGCTTATCACTTCACTTTCACGCTTTCAGGGCATACCTATGTATAGTTGGATTGAAGAATTACTTGCCAATCTTCGATACCGCTTTGGTCTAAGAGGAGTAGAGACAAACTTTATCGGATTTGAACAAAACCGAGACATGAAAGGCTTGCGATTTCTATCCACTCTTACCAACTGCGTTATCAAACGCCAACCTGTCCTCATCGACTATCACCCTTTTGGCAAAGAGGTCGTAAAATGGACGATTCATCCGTACTACCTCAAGCAATATAATAATAGGTGGTATCTTTTAGGATATAATTCAGAATTTGAAGATTTATCCATTGTCCCATTAGACCGAATCGAAAATATCGAATATTCCGATACAGCATTCAAAAGAAACTTGCGTTTCGATTTCGATGCTTATTTCCGTGATATCCTTGGCATATCCATAGAGAAGGACAAGAAGATAGAGCATATTCGTCTGAAATTCTCCCCACAACGCCTACCATACGTGATTTCCAAGCCGATTCACCATTCGCAAATAGTGGAGAATGAATCAGAAGGAATTATCTCACTAAATCTTATCCCTAACAAGGAATTGATTTCTGAGCTCATTTGGTTCCGTGATGATGTGGAAATACTCTCTCCAGAGTCTCTTCGAGAAGAAATTAAGGAGATAATCGCAAAAATGTATCAAAAATATTTTGGTGTGAAGAAAGACTGCACAACATCCCTGTAATTTTGCAGTCGTAAACAAAAAAGCAAAAGAATATGCAGACAGTAAACAACAACTTCACAGTAGAGGCACTTGTTGCCAAGTATCGTAACTTTGTAGATGAGCATTGCCCAAAAAGCTGCGAATCTGATGGAGTACATGAATTTGCTATGCCTTACAATGATGAGGCAGAGGAGCAGTTGCTTGCAACTCTTTATAAGAGAGTAGCAGGCGAGAATGCAGATTCTAATATTTTGGAGGCGCTTTCTAAATATACAGAAGAGTTTTATGCTAAAGGGTTAAACGAGACAGAGTTGACTTTCTTAACTAATAATTTTGCAGAAGTCTCAACATATATTTTCAGCTACTTTGCCGACAAATACTATGGAGAACATTTAGGTTCACTTCTCAACAAGCCAACAAAAAAAGTCAACGAAATCATTGCATCTGCAAAAATTGAGGACGGAGAAACTATATTTATAGGTTGTTCTGGCCTTGGTGAATTAGCGATGCTATTCCCAAATTGTATAATCAAAGGATACAGCTTTGCTGTAAAAGGACCATATATCAACGAAATATGGGCGTTAGGACAGATTAGATTATTTGCAGCAGGTATTCTGTCTGAAATTTTACCTTATCCTGAGGATAAGGGCAGCAAACCATATTGGAATGATGCAGACATTATTATTGATGGAGCTTCGAGTAGTTTTCTCTGCCTTAAAGAAGCACAAATACAACAAATGAAGCCTGGCTGCAATTTGTTGTTATTCGTTAACAAGCAAAATACTGCAGGCGATTCAGTTGTAGATATTGCCAAAAAGTTCGTTGAAGAAGGATGCATAAACTCTATCACTTCTTTCGAAGAAAGTAACAACTTTCTTGGTAACGACTTTGTCAAAAAGTCTATCTGTATTCGTGCATGTAAAAAAGCGAGTGACATGATACTATTTAAGAATGAAATTACAGGAGAGGAAAAAGAACTGCCTTCAAATATTCTTGACCAAACAATACTTTGGCCAAGCTATTATTTGACAGCAAAGCCAAAGGCAGGCATGTCCCTTTCAGAAATAGTGTCTTTCCAAGACTTAAGACCAAAGAATGAAGAAAATCTTGTCTTTAAGAAAACAAAATTTAACGACGAGAAAGAATGCATTGAGTGGATCCTTTCCGATAAAGAAAAGAACATCCTTATTGTTACTCCGAAAAATCTCTCAACAGAATACGAGAACACAGAACTCTGTAAAGAGAATTTACATCGGGCAGGCGACCCTTTGTTTGAAAAACAATTAGGAATGCTTAGCAACATTATGCAGCCTTGTGTTCTTCTCTTCGGAAGAAAAGATAAGCTCGTTGCTGGCTATATCAAGGATTTACCAACAGAAGGTATTGTTGCTAACTGGCAGTTCGCATGTCTTGTTCCAAAGGAAGGAATCGACGTGCGATATGTGGCAGCATTGTTGCTTACCCCGGAAGTCAGGAATCAAATCATATCTATCTGTGAAGGAGAAGTTGACGCACAACTTTTTCCACTAATTATGGATAAGATTATTGTTCCAAATCACACAGATTTGGAACGAGCTACCTTCTTGTCAGAAGCCAATTACAATGCTTTTGTATCATCACGTAAGGAGTTGGAACAAGAGCATAAGCATTATGTCAAAGCTGTTCGTATGCGTAAACATGCTTTGACCCAATCTGCCTCATCCATAGAAGCAACTCTCTATGCGTTGAATGCTTACAGAGTAAGACAAAATGGAACAATCTCGGACAATGAGCGTATTTCACGCATCAAACAAACAACCGTCAAGGATGCCTTCGAATATCTTTCTATGGCAACTAAGGATTTGTTGGTAAAGTTGGACCATATTGCAGATGTGGAATACACTTTTACCAAGCCTGAATGGATTAATCCAGAGGAGTTCATCGAAAGCTATATCCAAAAGCATGAAAATGGTTGGGTAAACTTCAAGCCTGTTGTAAAATGGACTAAAGGACATAATTTGGCAGATAAAGACTTGACTGATTTATCCGGAGAAACCATATTGCGTAAGGGAGAACCTATTTATACAATGATGTTCCCAAGAGATGCTCTCAAGCAGATTTTGGACAATATTGTTTCAAACGCAATATCCCATGGATTTAAAGACGAATCCCGCAATGACTACCAATTATGTTTTTCATGGGAAACAGATGGCATTGCATTGAAAATATGCGTTGAGAACAATGGAGCACCCATACCAGCTGACCGTAGCACATCATCGCTATTAGAATATGGAGTATCCACCTCCCTTAACTCTAACGGACATCATGGAATCGGATGCAATGAGATAGACGGCATCATGCGTAAGTATGACGGAAAGATAGAACTTGTTTCTTCTCCAGATGACGAGTTCAGAGTCAAGTATATACTTACTTTCAATCGTACGAATATTCTTAAAACTCTTTAGATATGAAAGATTACGATTTAGACTTAATCCAAGTTCTTTGGGTTGAAGACGACCCTATGGTAATAGAGCAATACCCATTAAAGGCAGAGAACTTCGGATTACAATTAGTTGCTTTCCCTTGTTGGGATGAAGCAAAAGCAGCATTAGAAAATGATTTTGACCATTGGTCTGCTATCATTTTGGATGCAAAATGCAAGTACCATCGTGACAGCGAGGACAATGCTGTAAGATTTCTTGGCAGAGCCTTAAATGACATAGCCCTCATTTGTGAAAAAAGAGGGCGTGTTATTCCATGGTATGTCTTGACTGGCGGTGATGCGGAAGAGGTATCAGACTCCATTATTGATGACCGTATGAAATGGGATGCAGATTGGACAAATAGTACTCTTAAAGAATACTATTCCAAAAATGTTGACAACGAAATTCTGTATCAACGCATCAAAGCACATGCAAGAAAGTCTCCTCGTCTTCAGATTCAACAAATGTACGAGGATGTATTTGATGCTATAGAAGAACTCGACCTTAATGTCGATGCCGAAGTCTATTTGGAAGACCTCCTGTTAGAAATACATTTTCCAAAGTTAGATAACAAGGACTATAACGATAAGTACAAGAAGGTTCGCCAGATTGTTGAGTATATATTCCGCTCTATGATGCAAAAAGGTTTATTACCACCCCAGTGCAAAATTAACCTAACATCATCTAATCGAATTCTCAGCGGTCAAAATATTATGGAAGGAAAAGGAAATGATGCTGTAGTAATTGTAGAAGTAGAAAAAGCAGTGCTTCCAAAAATCATCCAAGACAACATCATCCACATGATACATACCGCTGGGTCTGATGTTCATACTGAAGAAGGTGCAGACACCAACAGTAAACATATTACAGAATACTTAAAAGATGTCGGCAATACTTCTTATCTACTCAAGAGCTATGCTCTTCAGCTTTGTGATGTAATTCTATGGTACAAGAACTACATTGACAAACATAATGATGAAGAAATCAATGCTCTGAATTGGACTATTAAAGATACTGCTAAATTTAAAAAACATTTCAACTTATAGTCAAGTCCAATAGCAAGCAACTAAAATAAGGCATTAGGGCGATATGACATTTTCCATCATATCGCCCATTTTTTATTTTGTTGTGAAGAAAGACCACACTACAACGTCGTAATTTTGCATCAGAAAACAAAAGACGACGATATGGAAAAGAACATTTCAGCACTCGACCTACAGAATGCAGAACAGCAAAAAGCATTCGATTTGGTAGCCAACACCAACAATAGCCTTTTCATAACAGGAAAGGCTGGCACTGGTAAGACAACCTTTATCAAGCGAATTCAGGAAGAAATCAGCAAAAACTTCTTGGTATTAGCTCCTACTGGCATTGCAGCCATTGCTGTCGGAGGTCAAACAATGCATTCTTTCTTTGGTTTTCCGATGCAAGCAATTGGTCCACATACTAATACCATGCTTTCTTATGAAAGCAAATGTATTCTCGAGGAAACTGATACTATCATTGTTGATGAGGTATCTATGGTTAGATGTGACTTGGTGGATGGCATGGATAGATGCCTTCGCATGGTATTCAAGACTAACATGCCTTTTGGTGGAAAACAAGTCGTATTTGTTGGCGACTTGTTCCAATTACCTCCTATTATCAAGTCCAATAGCGCTGATGCCGAAATGCTCCAAGACCTTTATGGTGCTGGCACTCCATTCTTTTACAAGGCTTTTGTCTTGAAAAGAATGAACCTCCCCAAGATTGAGTTTCAAAAAGTATATCGTCAAAGAGACAAAGAGTTTCTTGACATTCTAAACAAGATGCGCACAGGTGAAGTAAAGGCAGAAGATTTAGAATTACTAAATCAGCATGTCAGCAAGAAGTTTGAAGAACAGGATTTTTCTGTGACCTTAACCGCATTCAACAAGATGGCTGAGAAAATCAACGAGGAGAAATTATGTGCCATCCAATCGGAAGAATTCTGCTATCAGGCAAAGATTCAAAACGAATTCAAGAAAAATGAGGCGCCTGTACCAGAAAAGCTTAGACTAAAAGTAGGAGCACAAGTCATATTCTGCCGCAATAACACAGGTTGCGGTTATATGAATGGGACAATCGGTAAAGTTTCAGAACTTGGCGATGATAAAATACAAGTGACATTGGAAAATGGCAAAACCATTGATGTCAGAGAGCTAACATGGGACAACGTCAAAAGCAAATACAATCGTCAAACCCGTAAAATGGAAACCCAAGTTGTGGGAACCTTCACGCAATATCCCTTGAAATTAGCTTGGGCAATAACCATTCACAGATCACAGGGGATGACCTTTGACAGAATGCACTTTGACTTATCTCATGGCACATTCTTGCCAGGACAAGCTTACGTCGCTATCAGTCGCTTACGTTCTTTGGACGGATTGACACTTAGTAATCCTATCCGCCCTTATCACGTCACCCAAAATCAAGAGGTAAGGGTATTTGCCAACTCTTACAATGACACAGAGATGATAGATGACGTATTAGGTGCGGAAAAGCGAATCTACCAATATCTAAGCACAAAAGACTACGACATGGCCTCAAAAACATGCCTGATTCTTATGCAAGCCAAGATTCGCAAGAATGACTACCGAAACGCAGCCTTAATGGCCAAAAGAATGTTTGATATCATGCTGGATGACAATTGCCTATTAGGAAAAACCCAGAATGCTCAACTATTAAAGGATTGTAGTATGACTGCCAACTTCCTTAATGCCGTCATCTGCCTATATGGCTATCGTTATGAGGAAGCTATTGGTTACACAGACATGGTATTGGGGAGAAGAACCTGTCTTGAAGCGATGTTCATCAAAGGGCGCGCTCTTTATGAACTCAAGCGATATGACGAGGCATACGATGTAACGTTCCAAATTGTCAGCATATCTCAGGGAGGTGAGGAGAAAAAGGCCATTGATAAGAAGTTACTTCTCTTTGAAGCAAGAGTCAATGAACATATTGGCAATCCAATAGCACCATTCTGTAAAGAACTATTCTCGCTCTGCCCAGAATTTCGTTCTACCTATATTATGTTGAGAAAAGAGTTTCTAAACTCTCACATAGGAATACTATATGACAAGGAAGAAGAACACATCGAATTGCTCGAAGCGTTTAATGACCAAAGCCTTTCTCAGCAAGATTTCTTGAAGAAGACGCAAGAGTGTACGGACGAAAAAGAACTTAAAATGCTACGCAGATATCTTATAAAGAATATGCAAAAGCTGCGCCCTTAAACTTAAGAGACAAACAGAATATAAACATAGCATAGTTGATAGTGTAAATGTTCAACAAGAAATAGATGGAGGGACATGTGCATCTCTATCCCAAGGTGAAATCTTTGGATTGAGCTAAAAGAGCATCAAATCGCTCAATAATCAAAAAAAAGTTCAAAAAGGAGTGAGTTTCTCAGATTTTATTTGTACTTTTGCCATGTCATTCAGAGTTTTATTTGTTTTTTATTTGCAACACTAAGATAAGTGAAATTTCTGACATGGCAAAACCAAAAGCAACTTTTTGTTGCTCAGGTACTAAAAAAAAATATCAAATCATAGTGTTGCAGAATTTAGGTAAATTATAGTGTTGCGGAATTTAGAATTAAGTTTTTTTTCACCCAAAACTATTCCATTTTTATGAGAAAGGTATATTTTGCCATAGCCCTTGCCTTCTGCTGCCAGGGCATTCAGGCACAGCAAACCTCCTACCGATGGAAGGTGGAGGCTGAAGCAGGCGTCAGTTGCAGCGTGCTCGATACGGATGTATCGGGCTTGTCCACCACTACTTATAAGGTGAGACCGGGAGTGGCGACTGGTATCGGGGCAGAATATCTGGCAGTTGACAACCTGGCTGTGGGAACCGGCATCCGATTCGTACAGCGCGACTACCTGTACCAGAATCTGGGCGGAGACTCCTGGAACACCCGATACAACAACAATTTCATCAGCATCCCACTCAACGTGGGATATTATCTGATTCATAATCCCTACCACGAAAAAGGATTGTGGATTAAGCCACAGGTGGGCGTATATTACGAGTACTTTACCTCCATGCACACCAAGGGCATCTATCCGATGAACATCATGACGGGATACCAGGGCGACGGCACCTATATCAAATATAACACCACCTACGATTTCAAGAAGAACGAGAACCATCTGCGCCGCAGCCTCTTTGGAGGAGAAGCCGGTATCAAGATAGGTTATTCCTTCGGAAAAATAGATGGTTCCATCGGGTATAACTTCCAATACGGTTTCTCGCATATCTACGAGGAGAAAGCCCGTACCAGCAAGACTGCCCGCCGCAACTCCAGCGTCATCACCGCAGGCATTGCCTACAAACTATTCTAGCCCCACACGCCCAGAAAGGGCAGAAGCCTTTAAAAATTCATTTAAAAGTAACAGCAGATATGAGAATCCCTATATATAAAATAGGTGGAATCCGATTCTTCCTGGTTTTCCTGTTGTCGGCAGCATCCCTTGCGATGTCGCTGACCAGTTGTGTATCGGATAACGACGCCAACTCTAAGTCGATTTCCGACTATACCGATGCCAACGTCCGTTCATACGGCGACTTGTTTGAGATATTCTGGAGGGTGATGAACCAGCGCTATTGCGACCTCAACGAACAGGCAGGCGTCTCTTCCCTCTCCTGGGAACAGGTGTACGAAATGTACAAGCCGAAGTTTGAAGCTCTGAAAACCTTCAAGCCTTCATCTGAAAATACACAGGCTGAAATATTGGCAGACAATGCCAAGGCGAAGCAGTATTTCCAGGAAATCATGAATCAGATTATCGACCAGCATTTCTTCGTGAAAATCACCCTTCCGGTTTCCCATTCATCCACAGAAACGGTTCGGTTTGAAAGCAAGCTCTACGAAAGAGAACCTATCTTCCCGATGGCTTACCACTGGGATTACACCCGCAACCAATTAAAGGATGACGGTACAGCCTTCGGTAGTCTGACCGACAACTTCAGCATGATGGGCGGTTTCGTGAAAGATGCCCCAGGTGTCTTCTATCTGGGATTCAGCAATTTCTATATCTCGGAAAACTGTGTCTATACCTATCATTCTGATTATCTGCCTACGAATGCGGAAAATAAATACCATATCGACGAACAGATGATTGCCACGAAAGCCAGCGAACTGGTGACCGATGCGAACCAGATAGACCAGGCAAAGGAAGAAGCCAACCTGCTCCTGGCGCAAACCAACCAGTTTCTGGCTTCAGACCAGGTGCAGGCTGCCATCGCCAAGATGGAAGCTTACAATGCAGGCAAGAACTATCAGGGACTTTATCATCTCTCGTGTGCAGCTTATCAGAGTGCCCCTTCTTTCATCCAGTTACTTCCAGCCTCAGCAGATAACACCGAGGCGGTAAGCATCCTGAAAAACCATCTTACCCAGAATTCGAAATATCCGGCTTTGTCTGAAGAAAAAGCCTTCCGCAACTGGATGGCACAGCGATTGGCAGATTATCTGTGGCACGAAAGGGAATTCACCAATTTCTGGGAAGACCTGAAGTTTACTACGGGCCATGAACTGGTCGAGACTTACCGCAGCAAGTTCCTGGAGCCACTGGTCAAGGGCGATATCAAGAAGCTTATTCTGGATGTTCGCAGCAATGGCGGTGGTGCCGTATCAGATACCCGTCTGCTTACCGACTTCCTGGTAACCCAGTCAGCCGTCTATGCTTACGTTCGCAAGAAGGAAGATAACAACCCATATAGCTATACCCCATGGATTCCGCAGCGAATCGCCGTTACCGGAAGCAGTGTGAAGCGGGAGATTCCTACCGCCATCCTTTTGGATAACCACAGTGCCAGCATGTCGGAGATTACCTCACTTATCCTGAAGAGCCAGGGCAACCACGTGAAACTCATAGGCAGAAACAGTTGCGGAGCCCAATCCATGCTGATGGATAACTCGGCGAGCAACGGCGGCTGGAAGGGAAACGTAACCAGCTATCTGTATTTCTATATGCCAACCTGCATGACCAAGGATGCACAGGGCAGACTGCTGGAAGGCGTGGGCATTACCCCCGATTATCTCCTCGACCCGATGACAGAGAATGAAATCAAGGGCATCTATCAAAATGCCGCCGGAGCCACCGACAGGGCTTTCCTGAAAGCACTCGATGTGCTGAGATAAAGAGAGGAACGGCTGTGCATGCACCACAAATACATCAAAAAGATATGAAAAAGGTGGATTTCAGCAGAAAATCCACCTTTTTACACTATAAAAATCATTTTATCCACCTCTCTTCTGTGTAATTTGTGTACTTTTGCAATATCAAAAAGACAAACCTGAAAATAAACAATTAATGACAATGAATAAGAAAAGACAGTTTTTGCTTTCGGCTGTGCTCGCCACAACGCTGGCTGCCAACGCCCAAGTAACCATCCATGTAGATGCCTCAAATCCGGGCATCAAGGTTTCACCTAATTTATATGGTATCTTCTTTGAGGATATCAACCATGCTGCTGACGGCGGACTCTATGCCGAACTCATCAGCAACCGCTCTTTCGAGGATGACGACAAGAACATCCCTACCTGGAAGACTGCGGCTCAGGAAGGTGCCAAGATTCAGGCACAACTCATCAACAAGGGTCTGCTCAACAATGCACAGGGCAAGGCTCTCCAGCTTACCATTGCGGCAAAGCCAGCAGCCACAGCCTCTCTCATCAACGAAGGTTTCTGGGGCATCAACGCCGTACAGGGCAGAACCTACAAGCTCTCTTTCTGGGCAAAGGGTAGCTACAAGGGCGGATTGAAGGCACGACTCACCAACGCCAAGGGCGACAAGGTGTATGCAGAAACTGCACTCAATGCCAAGGTTGGCAAGAAGTGGACTAAATATACAGCAGAACTCACAGCCAATGCCAACGATGCGAAAGCACAGTTTGAACTCGTAGCCGACGGCAAGGGTACCATCGTTCTGGATGTGGTAAGCCTCTTCCCGCCTACTTTCAAGAATCGTGAAAATGGCTTACGCCCTGATTTGGCTCAGCTTCTCTATAACATCCATCCTAAGTTCGTCCGCTTCCCTGGCGGTTGCTACGTAGAGGGACAGGAGTCTCCTGAGAATGCATTCCACTGGGAGAAGACCATCGGTCCTATCGAGGAGCGTCCAGGCCATAAGAACGTAAACTGGCGTTACCGCACCAGCGACGGTATGGGCTTCGACGAGTATCTTCAGCTTGCCGAAGATTTGAACGCCAAGCCTCTCTATGTGGTAAACGTAGGTTTGTGGCACGGCGGCATGACTCCTGTGGATAGCATCCAGCCTTGGATTGACGAGTGCATGAATGCCCTGGAGTATGCCAACGGTCCTGTTACCTCTAAATATGGTGCCCTGCGTGCCAAGAACGGTCATCCGGAACCATACAACATCGAGTATCTGGAGATTGGTAATGAGAACAACCAGCCAGACCCTCGCCAGCAGAGCGACCATTACTACGAGCGCTTCAAGAAGTTCAAGGATGCCGTATTGGCGAAATATCCTAAGATGCATCTCATCGGCAATGTGGTGGCATGGGGCGATGACAACCCTAAGTGGGAAAGCAACGAGAGCGTAGAGCTGCTCGATGAGCACTACTACAGAAACCCAGCCTGGTTTGCCGAGAACTTCAACAAGTATGATAACTACGACCGCAAGGGCAGCGAGATTTATGTAGGCGAATATGCCGTAACCCAGGGCTTCGGCAATATGGGTTCGCTCGATGCAGCACTCGGTGAGGCTGTCTATATGATGGGCATCGAGAACAATTCTGATATTGTGACCATGGCATCCTACGCTCCTATCTTCGCCAACCTCAACAACCGTATGTGGGCACCGGATATGATTCAATATACATCTGATAAGGTATTCGGAACTCCATCTTACTACGTTCAGAACGTGATGGCGAACAACATCGGTACCCGTGTATTGAAGGTAAACCAGGAGAATCCATACAAGTATGATCAGGCTCGTGTAAAGCCAGCCATCTGCCGTGTGGGCATGGGAACATGGAACACCCAGGTATCTTTCGAGGACAAGGGCTACAGCGATGAGAACGGCAAAGCGATGCCAATGACGATGCAGGAGTTGCCTACCGATATCCGTGGACAGTGGAAGGCAGACGGTAGCCTCATCAAGCAGACCAGCAACGAGGAAAGCTGCATCCGTCTGAACCCAGGCGAGATTACCAGCAATGGTTATATATATAAGGTACGCGCGAAGAAGGATGCCGGCAACGAAGGTTTCCTCATCATCTTCAACTACGTGGACAAGAACAACTACTGCTGGTTGAACCTTGGTGGCTGGAACAACACCCAGCATGGTGTGGAGTCAATCGTGAATGGTGCCAAGAGCCAGGTGGCTACCTGCCCAGGCAAGATTGAAACCGGCAAGTGGTACGATATCGAGCTGAAGGTGGTGGGCGACAGTGTTTATGCCAAGTTGGATGGCAAGGAGGTATTCGCCACCAAGCTGAAGGGCAACACCCTTCCTGGCATCTTCTCTACAGCCACCCTCGATGAGCAGACTGGCGAGGTAATCCTGAAGATTGCCAACACCAGCACCGAGCACACCACAGCGAAGATCAATCTTCAGGGCAAGGAGATCAAGGCTGGCAAGCTCATTCGCCTTTCAGCCAAGAACGGTCTGGAGGAGAACACCATCGATAATCCAACCAACATCTATCCTGTAGAAAACTACGTAACTACAGAGAAGAATGGTGCCACAGTAGAGATTCCAGCCAGCTCTCTGAACATCATCAGATTGAAATAGAAAACAAGCTACATCCAGGGCATCAGCCCTGGATATACCCAATATATTGATACATTTTTTGAATAGTTGATAGATAGTTAGTTAGAAAAAGGGAGGCGGTAACCTGCGTGATGCAGATTGCCGCCAATTATTTTATGATTATCTATTATCTCAAAACTTATTTACTGTCATTTATATCCTCAAATACTTTGAAAAAGTGTTTCAAAGGAAATAAGAACGTGCAAAATATCATAAAAGATACGGAGAATGGCTACACCCGTAGCCATTTTTCCGTACTTTTGCTTACGTTTTCGTTCTTTAGACCATTACACCAAATGGGCTATCGGGCTATATATTAACATTACAAGATAGATTATTATGAAGAAAAGTTTAATTCTAATCATGGGTGCCGCAACTTTGGCGATGCCTATGCACGCCCAAGAGGAAAGTAATGCCTCACATTACTCCATCTTAGACCATCTGACATTTGATCTCGATGCTAGCGTGGGAATGGAGAACAAAGGTATGACACCTACTACTTTGAACTTCGCCCTTGGCTATCAACTTACCCCACGCTTCTACGCCTTCGCCAAAACTGAAGGTAGCATCAACCTCTACAAGAAAGATGATGTGAAGACTTATTTCAAGAGCCAAACTTTAGGTGGTGGACTAGGCTTCAAACTCTTCAACCCTAAGACTACCGCACAAGGGGTAGATCTTCGTCTCTCCGTAACCAATACTATCGGAAATGCCGATTGGAAATACACCTCCTATAATGCAGATCTCATCCTCTATCCGAACTGCAAGAAGAGTAGAAGTATTCCCTATATCGGACTAGGTTTCAGACACATTAATTCTCACACCTCAGGATTATCCAATTGGAATGGCATCACTGGAACCATCGGTTTCAGATTCTAGAGATTACATCTTCAATATGATATAAAAGTTAGAGGTGGATTCTAATATGAAATCCACCTCCAACTTTTTTATCTTACTAGTTCATAGCATAATTGATGAGCAGGAAGATGCTCAGAATATAGAGCGTAAGATTCAGATCCTTGAACTTACCCACCATCATCTTGATAAGCACATAACTCAGGATGCCGAGACAGATGCCATCGGCGATGCTGTAGCAGAGCACCATCGTAATCATCGTGATGAAGGCTGGGAACGACTCGGAAATATCCTCCAACTCAATCTTCTTGAACGAATCAATCATCAATACACCCACCATTACCAGGGCACCACTGGTGGCTGCACTCGGAATCAGGAGGAAGATTGGAGCCAGGAAGATGCTCAGGATAAACATCAAACCCACAAAGAAAGATGTCAAGCCCGACTTACCGCCCTCGGCAACACCCGAAGCACTCTCCACATAAGTGGTAATGGTAGAGCTGCCCAGCAAGGCACCCGCCGTGGTACCGATGGCATCACTCATCATCGCCTCCTTCACACCAGGAATCTCACCCTTCTCATTCTCCTTGATACCCAACTTGGAAACCAATCCCAGCACCGTTCCGATGGTATCGAAGATGTTGACAAGCAACAGTGAGAATATCACCATGAACATCTTTGGGGTAAAGAAGCCCGTGAAATCAAACTGGCAGAAGATAGGAGCGATGCTGTGAGGGGCAGATACAGGCATCCAATTGTCAGAAAACTGGGTAACTCCCATCGGAATACCTATCAATGTAGAGATGATGATGGCGATGAACAGGGAGCCCTTCACTCTTCTCGCCATCAGACAGCCACAGAGCAGGATGCTGATGAGACCCAGGATGCTGACAGGCGTAAACTTGCCGAGCTGCACGAAAGTATCAGCATTGGCAGTAATGATGCCCGCATTCTTCAAACCAATAAAGGCGATAAACATACCGATACCTGCCGATATGGCAAAGCGGAGGTTTTTCGGAATGCACTCCAATATCTTGTCACGGATATTGAGGAAGGTGATGGCCAGGAAGATGATACCCTCTACGAGCAACACGGCCAATGCCTGCTGCCAGGTCAAGCCCATTGCCTGACAAAGGGTGAAGGCGAAGAAGGCGTTCAGTCCCATGCTGGGAGCCTGGGCAAAAGGCAGTTTTGCCATGAAAGCCAGCAGGAAGGTGGCGATGGCAGAAGCGATGGCTGTGGCAGTAAAGAGAGCCCCCTTGTCCATACCTGTGGTTGCAAGGATGGTAGGGTTCACTGCCAGGATGTAACACATGGTCAAGAAGGTAGTCATACCAGCTATCAACTCAGTCTTGACCGTAGTAGTCTTTGGGTCGAAGCCCAATAATGCTTTTAATTTATTCATTTCTTATATTACGATTATTTTTTCTCTATTTTATCTTCCCCATTTCCACGGCCCAATCATATACCGGCCGTATCTTGATGTCAAGACCTTTTTCAGTAACTTGACTGTACTCATGGTCCGTGAGCAGCAGCAGGTCGGTGCATTGCGTCTTGCGATGAGCCAGAAGTAATCCTTCAATCTCCCGTTTTCTAGTCTTGGATGAAGAGATGTCATACGAAACCTGAATGGCTTGTTTCACCTGATTGTTTTTGCAAACCACGAAATCGCATTCTCCCGAGCGGTCGCTCAGGTAATAGATATCATACCCCTGCGGCTTATAAGTTCTAACCAGCTGCAGATAAACAATGGTTTCCAATCTCCATCCCAGATTCTCTCCCACCAGTGCATTATCTCGCTGATCCATCAATGCCACATCTATGGGATACACCTTCTCCTGGGTTATCCTCATCTTGCTCTTGGCAGAATACTTCTGAAGCCCCAGCAGCAGATAAGCCTGCTTCATGTATCCGATATAATTTTTGATGGTATGCTCCGATTTTACCCCCAATGTAGCCGACAGTTCCGAAGAAGACACGATGACCGGAGCCACATTGAGCAGATGATGAGCCAACTGCTCGAAGGTAGCCTGATAGGTAATCTTGAAACGCTGTTCAATATCTCTTTGCAGGATATTGCTTACCAGATTCTTCACATAGTTCTGGTGTTCGTCGATAACGAGCAGTTCAGGAAATCCGCCCTGTTTCAGATAATCATCAAAGGCAGCTCTCCTAAACGCCTGTTTTTTGGTGGTCATACCTTCCATATCCACCTCTTTCATCAGGCAATACTCATAAAAGGAGAATGGATACAAAGGTATCTCCTTGTTGCGTCCAGAGAGATGAGTAGCCAGGTCGCTGCTCAGGAGTTTGGCATTAGAACCAGTAACGATAACATGCATTCGCTTGCGAAGCATGCGATTCACAAAGAGATGCCATCCCTCTACGTTCTGAATTTCATCAAGAAAAAGATAGCTGAAGTCACCATATATCTTATACAGAACTTCCAGAACATCGTTCAAATCTTCAGTCTGAATGTTAGCCAACCGCTCATCGTCAAAATCTATATAAGCGTATTTCACCCCTGCTTTTTCCAATGCCCGGAAGCATAGAGTAGATTTGCCGCTACGGCGCACACCTATCACTACCTGAGCCTGCGTACTGCCCAAGTCTATGTGCGCCTCCTCTGGTCGATGACACAAAGTTTCGCCTCTACGTATCTCCAGTTCTTCCTGTTGGTCAGAAAGTATCTGTTCTAAGTTTCTCTTATCCAGCATAATAACACTTACTTTTTCGGAAGCAAAGACAACGCAAATGAGCGTAATGAAAGCTTGCTTTCACATTGTCGAATGCCGCTTGTTTTCTGCAAAGATAACAAAAAATAATGAAGAATGCCTTATTTTACAAGTTTTTAACTCACCAGAACGCCTTATTTTACAAGTTTCAGTATATCAGAACGCCTTATTTTACACATTTCGGGGTATTCAGAACGCCTTATTTTGCAAATTTCGACAATCTTCAGTACTTAAAAAAGAGAAAAGCGGCATTTACGAGTCAAGCTCCGAATTCCGCTTTTTCTCTATAGACATTTATCTTTTATAAATCTAATGTATATTTTATCATGATATTACGAGACCGCAAATAAGTAATACTATAAACATTCATTGTTTCAGAAAGCACGCTTTTTCTGAATTCTTTCGTATTCATTATATTATAGCACATGACTGACAATTCCCAACGCTTGGTTTTATACGAGATAGACAAATCGCAATAATAATTAGTACTCAAACTTTTATCATTACTATGGAAAAGCTGGTTCTTGATACTAAACATCCACTTATCTGCAGGAAAAACAAAACAGTTAAGCTCATGCGACCAGTCTAAGATCTGATTATCTGATGACATTTCTTGCTTTGTTAGATTCTGCTGTTTGCTACAATGCAATTCCGTTTTACCTTCAAAAGACAGTTGCATGAGTGGTCGAAGAGAATAATTCAACTCGTAAGTAGAAGAAAGCATACGTGCTTTATCTACCTGTTCCGCCATGAGAATACTATAATTATCAGTTTGAACCATAACGCCTATCCCCAAAAACATTCCAGCCCATCCAAAAGACTTAGCCATCCTACTCATTAAACCGAAACTGGCATTTCTGTCATTCTCATTAGAAGCTATTCTATATAACACTCCATCTTCCAATCGATTGGAAAAAAGAGGTTTTCCACTATTAACATTACAAAAAGGGCGAACATGAAAAAACAATCCATTAAGAGGCTCGACATATTGATACCCTAAAGAAAATCCCCACTGCTGAGTCATGTTGTTCTCTCCCGAATTCTTTACAATCGTCCGATAGTTTACATAAATAGGAATAGTAGATATATCACGCAGCATAAGTGGCTTATGTACATAACTAAATAATGCAGAAACACTCGATACCGCCGACATTTTCCAATTACTACTTATTCTAGCATCTATAGTCAAATTAGCCTTCCTGCTATATAAAGACTGGTGCAAAAGATTAAACTTAGCAGCCATGTTCAATCGAAGATTCCCATAATTTAAGACATAAGAAGGCTTATAAAATGCCCGGATAAAATAATTACAGACAGAAGCAGACTGCTTTTGAGAATCAATGTCACACGACAAATACTGGCGTTCATAATCAACCCCAACCTCATTATTAAAGTAATTATTACCCAGTTTCAGCTTATATAATAAGCTATTATATGAAGACATGCATTCCATATTCAAAGACTGCATCCTATTTTTTATAGTTAACAGTGCACCAGGAAAGCAAACATAAGCAAACAGGCTATTAATCTCATATATAGCTCCAGAAGCACAGGTATGTAGCAACTTGAATTCATCTGTAAAACTATATTTATGTGGTTTTACAGAAATATCCGTATTCTTGCCATTATAGTTCATTACACCCAAGCCTTTATCCAGATTCATACTAACACGAAGATTATTTTTCAAAAATGTCTTAACACCATTCATCTGATAATCCACCTCTCCCTTCCATTTATTCAGCCAATTATTTCCTTCTAGCTTCTTTACGATCGAAGGAGTGTCTATGATCGTCAGATAAGAGGATGACTGATAGTTACGCAAACGTTCTTTGTCTATAAGTCCACTAACCTGAAAACGCAAATCGGTCACCTTATTGATTCTATGCAACCAATTTCCAGCTACAAGGTGGCTAGTATTAAAAGTATATCTTTCCTTGTCTATATTTGCATCACCAATTCTCATTAATGACAAAATACCATGCTCATATTCCTGGCTACCAGCAGTCTGTTCCGAACGTATCAAAGGATTAAACTCTGAAGTTACATCCATACCTATATTATTATCCTTATAAATAGCCAGCACCTGATTATTTCTCCCGAATCTCATTCCCATCAAACGATTTTCCCAGAGATACTTATCTCCATACCCCTGTCCTATTTCGAGTAGCCCCCCAAAAACATCTTTGGCATTATCTTTCAACACGATATTCAAAGCAGCTTGCTCGCTAAAAGAAACCCCTCTCAAAGAGGTTATAGGCTGGTGATTTTGTAATATTTGTACAGAACGTACCTTATCTGCAGATATATTTTTGTTGGCAATACCATATTGTGCCCCCATCAAATCCAATCCTTCTATATAAAACTTATTAATCGCCTTGCCCTGATACTCTATCTGTCCATTAGATTTTACCTCCAATCCAGGCATCTTCGCTATCACATCAGCTATACTCCTATCCTGCCCTTGCTTAAAAGCTGCAACAGAATAGGATAGTGTGTCCCCCAAAGCTACAATCTTCGAAGCCCTAACTTTTACCTCTTTCAATTGAAATTCACTTCCCGTCAGTCTGATAGTCATATTATTTCTTACATTTTTCATAGGAAACACCATACTCTGGTAGCCCATAAGAGTAACCTTCATCTCTACAGGAGTCGTATTGGCAGGCAAAACGAGCTGATACCTACCATCGGATGCTGTTATTGAGAAACAGACTATATGCTTGGCACTATCAACGAGTATTATATTTGCCCCCTCTAATCCTTCATTCTCAGAATCAACAACCTTACCGCTTATGTTTTGGGCATAAGCGGTAACAGAAAAAAGAAGAAAAAAGAAGCAGATGCAACTAATCTTCCAGAAATAAAGCCGTCTTTGGTCTATATACAAGAGGTTTGCCATTTGCATCATATCCTTGAAGAGTTTGTCCCGTCATTCGTCTCACAAAACCATCGGGATTCTTACACATTTCTATTTTCAATTTTCTCAATTCAGCAGAAGTACATTTCTTCGTTTTTCGCAAGCTTGGAGCTTTAAAAACACGATTTCCTTTTCTTACTTCTATTGCATCAAAAATAAAGATTCCCCTATCGTCTTTAGCATACATAATTACTCCTGGCAGTCCAAACAACTTCCAAGGTCCTACCGAATAAGGAATATCCGTAGTATAGTAAACCTCCCATTTATGTCCCCGAAATATGCAGGATGCCGCATGACACTGATGTTCTGCTATTACAGAATCTCTATTTTCCAACTTCCAGGCAATAGGCTCAATCGACTCTGTATAATAATAAGGATACAATGCTCTATCAATAACCATCCGCTCGCCCTTACGAGGATAATTTTCTAAAACTGAATAGAATTGGCGAGGACGAGGATATACTGCAATTGCCTGCTGAACCTCTTCAAACTGTCCTCCAGCGCTTAAAATGGAATCCGTCATATTCTCTCTTTTTCGTTGCCAACGACCATAGAAATCAGTATGCCCTAACATTACATCCAAGACCTTTTCCTCTGTGGCGATTCTAACATCCTCTTCTTTATTTTTAAAAGAAGCAATGTAGTGAATGCTAAAGAGCACTGAATCTGAACTGTTTTGTGAGAATGCATAAACCTTAACCCAACAAAACATCAAAACTAAAAACAATGTCCTCATATAATAATATAATTGTGAGAGAGGGAAATACCCTTTATATTTCCCTCTGTTAAGTTATTTGCAATCCTCTGCTGTGAAATAATCAAGGAAGAAGCAAGCATCCTCTGCTGATGAATTATCAGGAATACGATGCTTTGTTCCACAATCTGTTACTATATACTGGCGCATAGCTGATGCGCTTATAGAAAATGCCATCAGAGCAAAAACTGACAAAATAATCTTCTTCATATTCTTCAATTTAATAATTAGCCATTCTTGTGTTAGAAATAATACCAAAACTACAATAATATTGTACCTTGATACATTTCATTTTTTCCTAATATTGTCAAACTATACTCCCCACTCAACTCTTGAGGAATCTCGAATGTCACACCATATATATAATAGGTATAGACTTCTCCATCCTCACTTTCTAATGTAAGCGTATAGCCTATCACTTTACTTGGCAGAGTCAATGTGTGATCAACCAAATCAACAATCAAAGGGCTCTTGATAGATCTGCCCCAAGTCGGTGATGATTGATTATGACTTGTCCAAACACCTGCTAGAGCATAAGGCTCTGCTCTTGTATGAATGGGACTGTAAAACAATGCCCATCCAAGAACTAATAATGTTATTAAATGTTTCATATGTTTTAATCGCTTGCAAAAATATAAAATTGCTGCGAAACACACAAACAAAACATTCTATAAGAATTTACTAAAAATTTAGTAAAACCAATAACATCCTCATTTTCCAGCACTTAGCAAAATCAGACACTATGATATATGACGAACAAATTCATCAAAATCCTTAGGCGTGCCTACCTTATGACACAATTTCTCCAACATTCTTTTACGTGCGGCACAGACCGCAGACGATGATAATTTCACAAGACCGGCAATAAACGAAGTAGAAAAACCCATTTTTACCAACAGACAAATGTGATATTCCTTTTCATTCAATTGTTCTTTCAGAATAGGAACAAAAGATGGAATCAGCTGCTCTACCGTTGTTTCCAACGCTATCCAATCTTCCTGAACCATATTCTCCTTTGGGTGCATTTCTATATAATGGAGTTTCTTGCATATCGAAGAATTTCTCAAAATAACATCTGCATCCGACAAAAGAGGATTAGAAAACTTAGCCCTAATATCCTTTACTTCTTCCTTTAATTTACCTATCGCTTCCTCCTTTTCACGAATCATCAAAGACATTTTATTATCCTGTTCTTCCTGAAGCTGCAACAACTCCGCCTGAAGTTTTTTAAGCTTAAGCAAACTATCTTCATACAGGAGCTGGGTAGCCGCAATTCTCTTCTTCTTCAGAACCATTTTCTTTCTATAGATGAAAGCAGCAAACATCCCCAATACCATACTGCCTATAATCAAGATATATATAATATGATCTCGCTGCGCAGCTTTTTTCTCTGCCAGAATAGCTTTTCGCTGATTCCTATTATAATTATACAGGGCATGTACCTGCTGTAACTGGCTATGCTTCATCTCCACGAAAATAGAATCCTGATAATCCAAGCTCTTTAGAGCAAACTCTGCAGTCAAAGCAGGACGATTGACTTTGGAATAGTATTGAGCCAATGCCCTTGCAGTTACAGCCTGATTGCCATTCGACTTGCAAAGCTTCAGGCTCTGATTAAGATAATAATAAGCAGAATCCAGTTGAGAAAAACACAGATAATATGCTCCCCTTTCATAATAAATACCTCAGTTCGGGATAACGAGCTCTATCTAAAGGCTTTATAATGTTTTTATA
>OOCQ01000766.1_pt1 | contig 24400 bp, 26 predicted proteins | sample 1671121 | NCBI WGS metagenome assembly OOCQ01 (sample SAMN06348124, study PRJEB24527) | human gut metagenome | biome: human gut; feature: ankylosing spondylitis patient; material: feces | host: Homo sapiens | place: China | collected 2015-10 | reverse complement strand
AGTATATAAGTACATTCTGGAATGTAAAAATATTATATAAGGAGAGCATTATGACAAAAAAATTAGCATTAATAGCATTTTGTTTCTGCGCATGTTTCGGACTAGTTGGTATAACATATGCAGATACATATGCAAGTACAACAAAAGAGAACACAGCTGAACAAGAGCAGGAAATTAATTTAGACCAGTATTTAAATAATGGTGATAAATCATTACATGATGTGATTTATGGTGTGTCAGGTGATACAGCATCAAATAAATTATTAAAAGGTCGTCCAAGTAAACCTAACGCTAATAGAGGCTATTTTTGGGTAACTTGGGAAGGTGAAAAATTTGCTGCACATTTTGATAATGATTATTATACACATAGAGTGGTAGTGAAAAATTCAAATTCTTCTAAATGGTATGCTAGTGCATGGGTCCCAAAAGGAACACGAGCTACAAGAAGAATTTTTCAGACATTAACTGGAAATAAGGCTAAATGGGCAACTAAATAATAGAAATATAAAATAATTACTGCAGCCTATATACAAAAAGGTTACAGTAATTATTTTTTAGGAGAAAACTGTGAAATGAAAAGCAAAAAGATTGTTTGCATCTTATATAGCATTGTATTGATAGGCATGAATGTTTTTGGGTTTGCAATTTTCAGTAATTATCGTATGACAGATAAGATTTTCCATAAGAGAGTGATAGAAGTTCAAGCCAGACAACAAGAACTTGTGAATGTATCAGAAGTTCATAAAGAACTTTTAAAGTTTGCAAATCAATATCATGTAACAATTATGAAATATGAATTTCTTAATGAAAAAGAATTATCTATTTATACGACAAATCAACAAGAAGTTTTAAATATGAAGTTTCCGTATACCACATGGAAAATAAATGTGTATCCATTTAAAGATTTGAAGAATGTAGGATATGGAAACACATTTTTTATAGATCATACGACGAGAGCAATAGAGCAGAAATTAGAACAGGGATTATCCCAATATGGTATTGTAAAAATATATACCAATCAACAAAAATGGAAATCAATAAATAATCTTTCAGTGTTGTATTTGTTAGGATTTAGTGTTTTATTTTTATTGCTAGGATTTAGTGTCTATTATATATATTCGAGAAAGAAAATAGCTTTAATGAAATATTGGGGATATTCGAAAGCATCAATTATATGGAAGATAAATAAAGATATCATAAGATTTTGGATATTCAATGAAATGATATGGTTAATGATATGGATTGGAGTTGGATGGAAGTTTGAAGGAATACAAAAAATAATAGAATATATGTCTACATGTATTTGGGTAAATTTATTGATAAGTATTATAATTTATCTGTTGGCAATTATAATAAATTGTATGATATTATCTTTTGAAAAGCATATATCAGAAGGGGAAAAAAATGGCTTTTTTAGTCAAATCAAAAAAGTATCTTATATAGTGTTGACTAGTGTGTTTATAGCTGTTCAGTTAACTTTAAGTAATGCAACAAATGATGCACAACGACTGAAAGATAAACAACATACTTTGAGTTATTGGAATAAGACAAAAAATATTTATACAATTAATTTTCAAGGATATGATTCTTCAGTGGTAGAAGATTCTTTGGAAGCAAGAAATATTAATGATGAGTTAGAAAAATTTTATCAAAAATCAAAAGATAAACTCAAAATATTTATTATAAACTCAGATAATTATGAAAAGGAATCGGATGGAAGAGGAAATCAGAGGGACGAATTTGAGTATGCTGGAGATAAAGAAGAGCAAATTTATTCACCAGCAGGAAGAAGTATTCAAATAGATGAAAATTATTTAAAGCGAAATCCAATACAAACATGTAATGGAAAAGCCATTTCAAAATTGATTGATTACAATCAAAATACTCTTAATATCTTAGTGCCAGAACAGTATAAGAAATATGAAAAAAAAATCATAAAAAATTATAAAGAAAATTTCTATTTTCAAAAGGTTACAATAGATAATTATTTTAGAAAAAATATGAATAAACCAAAAAATATGCTGAAAAAAGATAAACTATCTATTAATATCATATATGTGAAATCGAATCAATCTTATTTTACGTATGATTCAGATACAGGAAATGACAAAAATCAGATTATAGATCCAATAGCAGTCATTTATACAGGCGGAGTGGATTCATCTTGTATTGCATCTATGTATGCAGGAGATACAGTTTCAGGTAGCATTTATTTTGAGGATAATTCTAAAAAACAAGGTCGGGCATATCGAAAAGTAGAAGCATTAGAACAAGAGTTAGGTATTTATCAATTTAACTCGGTAACAAATATTTATGGACAGGCAGCCAGCAATCTTGTGATTATTCGACAGAAAGTAATGTGGCAGAGTGCAATTTTATTAGCAGTTATACTTTGCTCCATAGTATTTATAACAATAGCAGTTAGTGGATATTATTTTTCAAAACAACAAAGATTATTATTAGAAACTTTATGGGGATATGGCTATATGTCGTCAATAAAAGAAATCATTCTAGTTTTTATAGGCATTAATTTGTGCACAACTGCAGTAGTATATATTATAAAACATAATGTAGTAGTATGGTATTTTATGATTATAGCATGTATCATAGAGATTATTGTTACAAGGTTAGAGTATGATTATTTAAGTAAGAAAAATTTACATGAAAAAATAATAAATGGAGAGCAATGGTGATGATTGAATTAAAAGATATTTGTAAATCATGTAGTTTTGAAAAATTTTTCGTTAAAAATCAATAAAAATGAATTTATTGCAATTATTGGTGAGAGTGGGGCAGGAAAAACTACTATTTTAAATATGATTTCTATGATTGATAAACCAGATAGTGGGAGTATTTCAATCAATGGAAAAAATAGTTTTTCTAAGAAAGATGTTCAAGATTTAAGAAGATATGTATTTGGGTATATTTTCCAAAATTATGCCTTGATAGAAAATGATACAGTAAAAGAAAATTTGTTGTTATCAAAAAAGTATCGAAAGAATTTTAAAGAAAAAGAGTTAGAAGAATCTTTAGAGAAAGTTGGAATATCCAAGGAATATCTGGGACATAAGGTTTGCGAATTAAGTGGTGGAGAACAACAAAGAATAGCAATTGCAAGAACGATGTTAAAACCATGTGAGATTATACTTGCAGATGAACCAACGGGAAATCTTGATACAAGCAATAAGGAAAAAATTATTCATTTATTCAAGGAATTAAAAAAAGAAGGAAAAACAATAGTATGCGTTACACATGATGAAGAAATGGCAAAAAGTGCAGATCGAATCATTGATTTAAAAAAAGAAAGAGGTAGTGAAAAATGAAAGGTATTTTATTGGCAGCAATGAATGTAGTATTAATCTTATTTACAGTGTTAGTACATAAGATAATTTTCAGAATACTGGGATTAGGATATGACAGTTTGGTGGTATATTGGGGATTATTTGTACTTATATTTTTTATATTAGATGTAATTTTGAATTTTTTCTTTTTAAAAGATAAATCAAGATAAAAGCAAGAATATATTTGAATATGTAAAGAAATCCTGTCTACATTGAGAAATCAGTGTCAGGCAGGATTTTTTGTTAAATTAAAACCATCAATCTTTTCAGATTATGTAATTTTTTCTAAATTCATTGTCTCTAAAAAGATGAAAGGAGATCAAAAGAATGTCGACAGAACAAATTTTAGAAAGGCTTATGCGAGAATACGGAGATTCTGTTTTTTGTATGTGCTTTCTTTACTTAAAGGATTATCATTTGGCAGAAGATGCCACACAGGGAACATTTATGAAAGCTATGAAAAAATTAAAAGATTATTTTGAGTTGCATATAAAATAATCAGATAGTAAAATATGAACAAAAGGTAAGATAAATGCGGAAAGGAGGGAACCTCATGCAAAAGAAACTTCCAATCGGAATTATTAAAAGGAGCGAAAGCAGGAAATTATGAAGATGCAAAAGCTATGATGAAATATATCATGGCAGCAGAATCCAGACGATTATACGATCGAATGTCAGGAGATAAGTTAAGCGAAAAACAAAAAGAACAGATGAAATCATTAATGTCAGATAACATGAAAGATACAGAGTTAATGACAGCACTGTGGATTTTATCTTCTATTTTAAAAGAATATTATGGGAAAAAAGTTATCATATTGATCGACGAATATGATGTCCCATTAGACAAGGCGTTCGAGAATAACTACTATAATGAAATGATCATCTTACTTCGAAACATGTTAGAACAATCATTAAAAACAAATGATAATCTATACATGGCCGTATTAACAGGCTGCTTAAGAATTGCCAGAGAAAGCATCTTTACAGGACTAAATAACTTCAATATCTTTTCTATCACAGACCAATATTTTGATGAGTACTTTGGATTTACAGACAAAGAAGTAAAAGAAATATTACAATATTACAAAGTACCAGAAGCTTTCGAACAAACAAAGAAATGGTATGACGGCTATCGCTTTGGAAACACAGATATCTACTGCCCATGGGATGTAATCAATCACTGCCGAGCATTAAAAGTAGAACCAGATGCGACACCACAGCCATACTGGATCAATACAAGTGGAAATTATATCGTAAAACGCTTTATAGAGAAAGCAAACCAACAGACAAGAAGAGAAATTGAACAATTAATTGAAGGAAAAGCAATCCAGAAAGAAATCAGGTTAGAACTAACATACAACGAACTAGACAGCACGATCGAGAATCTCTGGAGTGTACTCTTCGCAACAGGCTACCTCACCCAACAGGGAAAACCACTTAAAAGATTTCTGCAAAGCATTTGAAGAAGGAAACGCAGAAGCAATCGAAGAACAATTTAATAACTACCTAATGAAAACCATCAGCATCCGAGACACCTTCACAACCAAAAAAGAAAACTTCTACCATGGAGTCCTCCTAGGCTTACTAAGCTACGACCCAGACTGGTACATTACCTCAAACCAAGAAAGCGGAGACGGATACAGCGATATCATGATCGAAGCAGAACAAGCCAGAATCGGAATCATTATAGAAGTAAAATATGCAGAAAACATCAAAACACTAGATAAAGCATGCCAAAAAGCACTAAAACAGATCAAAGAAAAGAATTACGATCAGAAACTAGAAGAAGGCTACGAAACAATATTAAACTACGGAATCGCCTGCTATAAAAAACGATGTAAAGTTTTGGTAGACAAATAATATAAAATAGAACCATTATCATTTTTAGAAAAAATTGTAAGTAAAATTTACATGATAATAAATATAGAATATATAGTTATTACCAATAACCTTCAGCGTATATAAGAGATATAAAATAAATAAAAGGTAGCTAAACGATAGAATTTCATAGGATTTTTTACAAAATCGCAGCAAACTTGGTGCGATGTCTGAGCGAAGCGAGTTTCGCAAGGAAAGTTTGCGAACAAGCGTTTTGTAAAAAATCCGTCAATGAAATTCGTGTTTAGCCACCTTTTATTTATTTATTTTATATCTCTTATATACGTCAAAGATTATGACAAACAATTATTTATTCGCCAAATTATTATTCTGATACCGGGAATCAAACGTAACCTCATCATCAAACCACTCAGGCCCTTCATATTCCACAGCAACTTCCTCACTAGGAAATTCCACCTCAGCCATCACAAGTCCCTCATATTCTCCATGAAAGACATCCAGTTCGATCACAAATCCATGTTCATCTGGAATCTTATAACGAGTCTTAGAAATTAAAATCCCATCCACCTTTGGAAGCAGATGCTCATAAGCTGCTTTATCAAGTGGAAATTCATGCTCAGTTCTAGCCATCAATCCTTTACTCTTGAAAGTTAAGAAATACTGCTTATTCATTCTGCGGATACGAATCACAGGTTCCATGCAAAGATAGCCCTGTTCGATCTCAGAGTGTGGATAAGAATCCAGATTATCAGGTAAGTTGTGGACGATAAATTTTCTTTCGATTTCCATGGGCATTTCCTCCTTGAAGTGCAGATCCTAAGCCTTTTTAAGGCGCATACTTTTTCTTTATTATACCCATCGTCTATGATATAATCAACAAAGATTCGAGAAAAAGACAAAGGAGATGAATATAAATGCGTTTAAGAAATGTACCAGGAGCGAGAGAGACGATTATAGAAAATCAGTTTTCCATCCAGCAGCCAGAGCAGATGAAAGGAAAATGGGCAGAGGTATTCCAAAATGACCATCCGATCCACATCGAAGTAGGAATGGGAAAAGGACAGTTTATCATAGAAATGGCAAGAAGAAATCCAGAAGTAAACTATATTGGAATCGAAAAATATTCAAGTGTCTTAGTAAGAGCTGTAGAGAAATTAGAAGATTTTGAACAGGACAACCTTCGTTTGATCCGTATGGATGCAGAGAATATCGAAGAAGTGTTTGATAAAGATGAAGTAGACAGGATCTATTTAAACTTCTCTGATCCATGGCCAAAAGACCGCCATGCAAAGAGAAGATTGACATCTACAAGATTTTTAGAACGATATGATAATATTCTGACACCGGAAGGAAGAGTTATGTTTAAGACAGATAACAAAGATTTATTTGACTTCTCCCTAGAGCAGGTAGAAGAAGCAAGATGGATCCTGGAAAATCACACATACGATCTTCATCACAGCGAATATAATGAAGGAAATGTCATGACAGAATACGAGGAGAAATTCTCAGCCAAAGGAAATCCAATCTGCCGTTTAGTAGCATATCGTCATGCCAAGTAAAAGGATTGCATAAAATAAACAAAAAGTGGTAATATAATCATGAAACAAGGAAAGTTTCGATGCAAGATCCAGTTGTTTCTATATTTGCATCCATGTATGAACAGATGGGTCTGTCAATTTTTTCAGTCACTAGACGAAGCAAAACGATGTTTAAATAAATAGCAAAGGATAGGTGAATTATTATGGAATATACATTTACAAGTGATAATTTTGAAGAGGAAGTATTAAAAAGTGATGTGCCAGTATTAGTAGATATGTTTGCAACATGGTGCGGACCTTGTAAGATGATGGCACCAGTGGTAGCACAATTAGCTGAAGAATATGAAGGAACTGTAAAAGTCGGAAAACTTGATATCGATCAGAATGTTGATATCGTAGCACAGTACAAGATCATGTCAGTTCCAACATTTTTAGTGATCAAAGATGGAGAGGTTAAGGAAAAACTGATCGGAGCAGTATCCAAAGAAGAATTAGTCGAAGCGATCGATCAGGCAAAGTAGTAAGATGAATATATTAAATATTGAACATATCAGCAAAATTTATGGAGAGAAAGTCATTTTTGATGACGTATCTCTTGGAATCCACAGTGGCGATAAGATCGGTGTAATCGGGGTCAACGGTACAGGAAAGACTACATTATTAAAGATCATTGCCAAGATCAACGAGCCAGACAAAGGACAGATTATCTGTGGAAATGGAATCCGTGTATCTTATCTTCCACAGAATCCAGAATTTCCGAAGAAACAAAGCATTCTTGAATATGTGATGGATGGAAAAGAACATCAGGACTGGAAGACAGAGAGTGAAGCAAAAACGATCCTTACAAAACTTGGAATCTATGATTTTGATGAAGGATGTAATCATTTATCTGGAGGCCAGAAGAAGAGAGTTGCACTCGCAAGAACTTTAGTAGATCCAACCGAAGTACTGATCCTTGATGAGCCAACCAACCACTTAGATAACGATATGGTTCTATGGCTGGAAGAATTCCTAAACAGCTTCCGTGGCGTATTGATCATGGTAACCCATGACCGTTATTTCTTGGATCGTGTAACGAATAAGATCGTAGAGATCGATAAAGGAAAACTTTACGAATACGATACCAACTATTCTGGATTCGTAGAGTTAAAAGTTCAGCGCGAAGAGATGGAACTAGCGACAGAACGTAAGCGCCAGAGCTTGCTTCGCGTGGAAATGGAATGGATGAAACAGGGGATCAAGGCAAGAGGAACGAGACAGAGAGCCAGAACGGAACGTTTTGAAGAACTTAAGAATGCCAAAGGTCCATCCATGCAGCAAAATGTTGAGATGGATTCGATCAGCAGCCGTCTTGGAAAGACAACGATCGAGTTAGAACACATTTCCAAAGGATTTGGTGACAAACATCTGATCAATGATTTCTCTTACATCGTATTAAGAGATGACAGGATTGGATTTATCGGACCAAATGGCTGTGGAAAATCAACTTTGATGAAGATGATCATGGGAATCTTAAAGCCGGACGAAGGAAACATTACGATCGGTGACACCGTAAAGATTGGATATTTTGCACAGGAAAATGAAGATATGACAGGAGATATCCGTGTCATTGATTATATCAGAAATGTCGCAGAATATATCCAGACAACAAAAGGGCAGGCAAGTGCATCCCAGATGCTAGACCGTTTCTTGTTCCCGCCAGAACTTCAATACACACCGCTTGATAAACTTTCTGGAGGAGAACAGAGACGTCTCTACTTATTAAAAGTATTGATGGAAGCACCAAATGTTCTGATCCTCGATGAGCCGACCAACGACCTTGACATCCAGACATTAACGATCTTAGAAGATTATCTGGATACGTTCGCAGGAATCGTGATCACAGTATCTCATGACCGATATTTTCTTGATCGTATTGTAAACAGGATCTTTGCGTTTGAAGAAGGTGGACATTTAAAACAGTACGAAGGCGGTTATACGGATTATCTGGAGAAAGTAAAGCCAATTGCGAAACAAGAGAAAAGTAAACCAGAGAAAAAAGAAAATAATGGAAAGAAATTCCAGAAAGAACACCAAAAGAAGCTCAAGTTTACATACAAAGAACAAAAAGAATTTGAAACGATCGATGATGATATCGCGAAACTGGAGGAAAAAATAGAACAGTTAGATGAAGAGATCATGGAAAATGCAACGAATTCTGGTAAATTAGCAGAGCTTACGCAGCAAAAAGAAGAGACAGAAGAAGTTTTGAATGAAAAGATGGACCGTTGGGTATATTTAAATGATCTGGCAGAACAGATAGCGAATCAATAACAATAAAAGAGGATTGACTCACAAAATATCATATGAGTCAATCCTCTTATTATATTAAGCTTCTTTTTCTAACTTAATATTCTTCTTATACAATCGATAATCCACCCAGTTTCCGATCAAAAATTGAACTGTAGCAAAAAACGGAACTCCAAGGAACATTCCAAGTGGACCGAAATAAGCGCCACCGACAGTGATGGAAAATAAAATCAGTAGTGGACGAACTCCGGTAGATTCTCCAAGGATCTTAGGTCCAAGGATCAGACCGTCAAACTGCTGCAGGACAAAAACCATGATAATAAAGATCAGGCACTTCGTCGGGCTTACGATAAAAAGAATAAAAGCACCGGGAACTGCACCAATGATCGGTCCAAAATAAGGAATCATATTTGTGACACCGATAATAACACTGATCAATACGGTATAAGGAAGTTTTAAAATAGTCATCGCAACAAAAGCCAGTAAACCAATGATCAGAGAATCAATGGATTTTCCGATAATGAAACCAGAAAAAATATTATGACAATCTTTTAAAGTGCGAAGTACACGATAAGAGAAATTTTCATTAAAGATTGCAAGAACCAATCGTTTCCCAGCATTTTTTAAAATAAATTTATCGATCGTCATATAAATAGAAACAATAAATGCGATAAACAGGTTAAATAATCCCTTGGCAAAAGACATGGAAGCCTCATAAAGCATAGGGACGATATTGGTCAGAAGATTGTTGGTCAGTTCGAAAAGCTTTGGTAATGTCTTTGTCTCGATCATATCGGCAATCTGACCAGGAAACATATCTGTGCTGTTCTCACGATAATGTTCAAAGATTGACATGATCGATTTATAAATATCGGGAATCATCAGGGATAGTTCACGAATACTGTCATATAACTGTGGAATGATAAATCGTAGACAGACAATGATAAAACCAACCATAACGAGATAACTGATCAAAATAGCGAGTCCACGCTGTGCATTGGCAGATTTCTTCTTTAAAAGTTTTATTGATACATTTCTTTGGAAGAAAGCTACGACGGGATTTAAAATATAGGCAATCAGAAATCCCATAAAAAATGGAAATAAGATTTCCCATAATTGAGAGATCAGTTTGCTTGTATTAGACCATTGTGTTATAAAGCGGAAGATCACACATCCGATCAGGATAACAGCAATGGTATAGATAGAAATCGTAAAATACTTTTTATTCGATTCGAATTTGTGGTTGCTTGACATTTGAGGCTCCTCTTAGAATGATAGTTAATCAGTAATATCATCTATTATAGACGTTTCCAAGATCAGTTACAAGACAATATAAGATTTAAATAAAAGAAAAACACCATCCCCGGCTACAAAATCAACCAAAAACAGTGCTTTAGTACGCGATGAGGGGTTCGAACCCTCGACACCCTGATTAAGAGTCAGGTGCTCTACCAACTGAGCTAATCACGCTTAAATTATGTTGTTTTTACTGCGCTTCCTTAACGCAAGATTTATTATATACGAATGTTTTAAGAAATGCAAGCATTATTTTTAATTTTTTTTATTTTTTTTTACAAAAAATTTAAAGAAAGTTAATAACGGTACAAAAAAAGCCCGAAATATGGTATTCTAGAGACTGGAAAGGGGATAAAATTTTATGGATAAAATAGCGGTTGCACAGACAACATCTTCCGGAAACTGGAGAGAAAATATAGAAAAAGCAAAACAATATATAAAGAAAGCAACAGAAGAAGAGGCTGTTATGATCATTTTTCCAGAATATTTCATGAATTATTATCCGGATGCTGAACACAACTATACAAAAAAGGCACAAAGCTTGCATGGCGAATTTGTACAGGCAATGAAGATGCTTGCAAAAGAGTTTAAGATGTGGATCATTTTTGGGATGAATGAACAGACTGTGGATGAAACAAAGAACTACAATACAATGGTAATCCTGAATGACCTGGGAGAACTTGTGTCTGATTATAAAAAGACACATTTGTTTAATGCATATAAATGGAATGAATCAATGAATACGCTTAAGGGGGATTGTTTGTTTACACCGATTAAGACACCTGCAGGTGTGATCGGACTTGGAATCTGTTATGATCTCAGATTTCCGGAACTTGCAAGATATGAAGCATTATCTGGAGCTCAGATCATGTTGTATCCAGCGGCATGGGTTAAGGGTGAAGGAAAATTTATGCAGTGGGAGACACTTCTTCGGGCAAGAGCGATAGAAAATGAGATGTATGTTTTAGGATGTTGTCATTACAGCAAGGAACATTACATGGGAAGAAGTACTGGATTTGCACCAGATGGAACCAGATTGTATTTAGGAGAAGAAAAGGAAGAGCTGCTCTATGCACAGATAGATAAAGAACAGATTCAAAATATAAGAACAGCCAATCCTGTCTTTGAAAACAGGAGAAAAGATCTCTACGATTAAATAAAATAATACAGATCAAGGTAGGAATCAGAAAGAGGTAGTATCATATGGAAGATAGAAGAAGTATAGCAAAGAAGGCAGCAATAGGAGTCGCACTGGTGATCGCAGCTGCGGGAGCTGTATTATTCTATAAGAATAATATTGCGATGAATCCAGGTGACACATTATTAAAATATATGTCATATGCAGAAGATGGAAAGTATGAAAAGATGTACGATCTTTTGAATGAAGAAAGCCAAAAAAGTATTTCAAAAGAAGAATTTATCAAGAGAAATAAAAATATTTATAAGGGAATCGGGGTCCAAACGATTGATGCTGATGTAACTTCAAAGAAGAGATCAACAACCGTGACATATCACGTAAAAATGCAGACAAATGCTGGAATTATTACCTATAATAACCGTACAGATTTTGTCAAAGAAAATCATAGATATCGCATAGATTGGGATGACTCCGTTATTTTTCCACAATTAGGAGCAGATGACAAAGTCAGAGTAAAAACTTTATATGCCAAAAGAGGAAGGATCAAAGATGCACAGGGAAATGCACTTGCTGTACAGGGTAAGATCTATTCTGTAGGATTTGTTCCTGGGAAGATGGACGGTAATTCTGTAAAACTTGCGGCAAAGAAATTAGGATTATCCAAAGAAGAGATTCAGAAGAAACTTGATCAAAAATGGGTGACGGATGATTCTTTTGTACCATTGATCAAATTAAAAGAATATTCAGAAGATCTTCTCGATGTGAAAGGGATCATTGTTTCCACAGAAACTGGGAGAATCTATCCACTTGGAGAGGCAGCAGCACATCTTATCGGTTATATGCAAAATGGCGAAGGAAAAGCAGGACTTGAGAAATTATATGATGAGCAGCTTTCTGGCACGAATGGCTTAGAGATATACATAGAAGATTCTAATGGACAGAAAAAACAGTCACTGGCGGTCAGATCTCAGACAGATGGAAAGGATTTAACAACAACGATCAACAGTAGTTTGCAAAAGGCTATTTACGAACAGTATAAAAATGATAAAAGTGCTCATGTTGCATTGAATCCTTCAACAGGAGAGGTCAAGGCACTTGTAAGTACTCCGTCTTATGATGCACAGGCATTTATCTTAGGAATGAGCCAGAAGAAATGGAATGTGATCAATAGCGATCAAAGACTACCAATGCAAAATCGCTTTAAAGCAACATTTGCACCAGGATCATCCATCAAACCGATCATAGCAGCAATCGGACTAAGCCAGAATAAATTTCGTGCAAATGATGACTTTGGAAACAGTGGAAAACGCTGGCAGAAGGATAAAAGCTGGGGTGGTTATTATGTAACAACATTGCACGATTATAATGGGCATAATCTGCAAAATGCAATGATCTATTCTGACAATATTTATTTTGCAAAAGCAGCCCTGAAGATAGGAAAAGATACCTTGAAGGATCAGCTTGACAACTTAGGTTTTGGAGAAAGTCTGAAATTTACATTTGGACTAAACGCTTCATCCTATGGAAGTGAAGGATTTACTTCCGATATTCAGTTAGCTGACAGTGGATATGGACAGGGGAAAATGATGGTAAACCCGGTACATATGGCAGCAATCTACACAGCATTTTCTAATAATGGTAATATGCTGAAACCGTATCTGGTCAAAGAAAACGGATCAAAAAAACAAGTATTAAAGGAAACTATATTTACCAAACAAGCTGTGAATACCGTAAATGAAGCTATGCGACAAGTAATCAGAGATCCCTCTGGTACGGGACACGCAGCGAACATAGAAGGGGTAGATCTTCGAGGAAAGACAGGAACTGCAGAGATCAAACAATCACAGACAGACACAAAAGGAACAGAAATCGGCTGGTTTGTGACTATAATGCCAGCAACAAACAATAGGGAAGCATTGGAACTGGTATCCATGACAGAAAACGTGAAGAAACGAGGCGGAAGTGGATACGTGGTCAATAAAACAAAGAAGATCATGGAAGAATACCTGCAGTAGATCAGCTGCAGGTATTCTTCCATGATTGATGATTTCAGGCATCGAAATCCTATTCTAATTACAATCTTTATAAAGTTTATAGATATCTTTATTTTCCAAAGTAAAATGATCTTTGATGCAATGATATAAAGACTCAATATTTTCAGGTGTTTCTTCTAATTCATCAGCAATTTGAATTAAATTCTTGGATTTTTCAATTTTTTTCTTGATTTGTTGTATTAATCGAAAGTAATCTCCCTCAGCAAGTCCTTCAGCACGTCCCTCAGCAAGTCCCTCAGCACGTCCTTCAGCAAGTCCCTCAGCACGTGCTTTTCGTTTCTCAAGAATTTTTTCTTCCCATTCCTGCATATATTTCACTCCAATCTCTTCGCTGGATTTTACGATATTGACATGTTTTTTTATTTCCTGAAGGCGTGGTGTAGAGCAAAAGATATCTTCGGTAGTATGTTCCATATAGTATAAAAGTTCTTTTAATTCGGAACTGATATCTTCGGGATTTTGACCATGAGTATTTAGAAAAATACGTATAGCACCATCGTTTAAAGGTTGACCAGTTTCATTGCAGTTCATTTGAAAAGTATATTGATATAATCCTTCCCCAAAAAGATCAAAAGGTGCAATAATAATAGAATAACAATCTTTCATCTTTGAAAAATCTATCTCTCCTGGGTCCAGAAGTTTCGAATCAATTAATGCCTGATAAAAACGACTTCTGTGAGGAAGATTTTTGGTATTTTCCTTTTGTGCTTCTATACCGCCGGGATATTTTGCGTTCAATTCCCCGTTTGCCTTTAAGGTTCGCCAGTACGGGGTTTCATCTTCGGAACGCTGGTAACTCGCCCATGCTGCAATAGATACAAAAATTCCTGCTGTGATAGGCTCTGTGAAATCCGCTCCATTCAGTTCAGCAAAATATTCACGGATTTTTCCGACAGTAATTACTTTGCCATAAGGAATTAGTTTCATTACCTTGTCATAATCGATTGGCGGGGCAAAATACATTCTGCTTCCGCCATATTTCTCAATGCTTTTCTGGTCGGTAATGGTTTGAAATTTAGGCATATCCTTGCTATCGTGTAGCATGGCATTAAAATCTTTTTTATCTTCATTCGCCATTTCTCAACACCTCCTGCCTTAATTATAGTGGAGTAGACTATTCCATGCAATGAGACGGTTTGAAAATAATCTTGAAAAATGTAATTGTGATTGGATTTGAATAAACTTGCTGAACGGGAACAGCTTGCAGCGCAAGGTGTTTCCGGGCGGCAAGTCCACAAAGGGGTAGCTGGCGGCAGCCAGCGCAGGGGAAGTGTAGCTTCCCCTGTGATGATTGACAGGAGCCGGAACGCTGCGGGCAATCATCCGCTTTCCGCAGGAAGCCCCCGGCAGGGCGCAACACACTACCTTCAGGTGGTGTATAGTTGCGCCCTCTTTCAGAGGGGCAGTCCACGGGCTGCGGCTCTGAAAGCAATCATGGCCGTTTCCGGCCTGCGTCCTCTTCCTGAAAATCGTCGTTACCGCCGAACACTTTTTCCATAAGCTGTCGGGTGCTGTCTTTATGGAACAGCAGCTTTAAAAACAAACTGACCTGTTCATCCGTGATGGCTTCCGGGTGGGGAAGGTAGCTTTCCAGCATGGCGGCTCTGGTGCAAAGCCGGTGCGTCCGTTCCTTCCGTGTCAGCGTCTTTATCTGGTGTTCCAATATCTTTTCTTCATGCTGCGCCCTCCGCAGCTTCTTTTCCGTTTTCTCTATCTCCTGATTGAGTGCTTCCAGCTTTTCATTCATAAGCGGCTGTCCTCCTTCTTGGGAATGAGTACATATATTTTGTTGGGTTCCCCGAAGCCCTGACGCACTCGCAGTATCAGTCCGGCGTCCTCCAATTCATTCAGGGAACGCTTCACGGTCATGGTACTGCGGGCAAGTGCCGCCGCCAGTTCCATGATGGGGAAATGGATAAATAAAATCCCGTTGGCGTCCTCTATACCTGACAAGAAAACAATATCCAACATCCGGGCGTACATGACCTTGGCGGTGCTGCTGATCGGGAGCCGCAGCATGGCTCTCGGCAGCGGCATACAGGGCGGCAGGGTGGTGTCTGCGGTCATAAATTCAACTTCCATTCAATCGGTGTCCTCCTTTACTTTTCGTTTTGAGCGTTTGGAAAGATAATGGGGGCAGTCCACAATGACCGCCCGGAAACTCTGCTTACAAGTGCGCTGGCATTTCCGGCAAAGGTCGTTGTACGTTACCCGCCCCCGTTCATTGAGGAAGAAGGACAGTTCCAGCTTCCTCTTTTTCGGCATTCTCGGCATGGTGCCTCCTTAAACAAAAATCCGCCCATTTCAGCCGTAACAGCCGCAATAGACGGATAGCAGATTTTAGTGTCGTGTTTCGGGGCGATTTTCAAGGGAAAAGCGGCCATAGAGCCGCCCGGAAATCCCCCGTAGTATTACAGATAGGGTAGACTATGCCCTATCAGATTGTTGTGTTTCAGTATCAATTCGGTGTTCATTTTCGCCGGTTCTCCCTGATGTCGTTCCTGCCCCTGGCTCTCACAACGGCGTTTCGCTCCCTTTGGTACGCTCGTTGCGGTCATGGTTCCTCCATTTCCCTGCCGCAAGTCGTTGCGCTACATCGCCGGGGAGCATATCCCATACAGGCCGGTCATTCGATTGGAATAATCCATCGATGAACTAAGCCCATTATGGCACATTTTTGAGCCTTCTCCCGTATATCCACAAAGTAGGAAAACCGCCCCGAAATCGAAAATTTCCACGATTGCGGAACGGGTATGGTATAATAGGATGGACGGCGGCAGCCAGCCGCAGGAAGGAGCGATGTATCTATGAAAACCCGCATTTCCGTACAGGAACGCCTGAAAGATTTACGGGTGGAACGGGGCTTAAATCTGGAAGAACTGGCGCAGGAAACCGGCATTTCAAAATCAGCCCTCGGCAGCTATGAAAACGACAACGATGAATACAAGGAAATCAATCACGGCAGCCTGTTGAAGCTGGCAGACTTCTATCAAGTGTCCGTTGACTATCTGCTCGGCCTTACCAACAATCGGAAATATGAAAACACGCCGATAGAAGAATTGCATTTGAGTGATGAAGTCGTGGAACTGCTGAAAAGTGAACGCTTCAACAACCGTCTGCTGTGTGAGATTATCTCCCATGAAAAATTCAAGGAACTGCTGGCAGACGCAGAAATCTATGTGGACGGGATAGCAACCATGCACTTCCATGACACAAACAGCTCACTGGCTGCTTTACGGGCTATGATACTGGAAGAACATCCCGAAGCTACGGCAGACCGGGCAATCAAAGTATTGGAAGCCTGTCAGGTAGAGGAAGAAGATTTCTTTTGCCATGTGACGCACAAAACATGGGACGTCATTCTCCACGACATACGCAAGGCGCACGAAAATGACAGCGAAAGTGCGCCGGATACCACGTCCGCCGATGAACTGATACGGGAAGTACAAAAAGCCATGCAATCGCCGGGGGACAGGGTTCAGCAATTCACGGAGATATTTTGCAAGGCGTTCCGGCTCAAATATAAGCGGCTCTCACAAGAGGAACGAAGCCTTTTGAAGAAGCTGTTCAAGAAATCCCCGCTGATAAAACAGTCCGGTATGAACTTCCGGCGCAGGCCGTGGAAATGAAAAACTGCCGTTGTGGGAATTGGTGTTCCTACAACGGCAGCTTTGATTATATATGAATTTGGAAATCCTGAAACTTAAACAATCCATTTCCCTGTTTGAGTTTTCCGGCTCTCTCTAATTGTGCAAATCCGGCTTCAATATCGGCTATCAAAGAAACGGGAATATCCAACTGATGGTGTCCGGGCAGAACTTTTTTTATATTGTATTTCCGTATTCGCCTTATAGATTGATAGAATAGCTTCGGGTCGGTAGTTGGGTAAAATGCGTCCAGGCTTCCCTTGTATATCAAATCCCCGGAATACAAATAGTTTCGTTCTGGTTCGTAAAAGCAACAATGTCCGGGAGAATGTCCCGGCGTGTGAACAACTTGAATTTCCCGCCCACCTAAATTTAGAAAATCGCCATCGTGTAAAATTCTTTGTGGGATACCTTGAAAAATCTGATAAGCGTTAATATCAAAATCTCTTGGAAAATCACAAGGAATCCTTGTCAAATTATTCTTCACAACTTGCAACGGTATCGGAAACCTGACTGATAACCAGTCCTTTTCCTCTTCATGTACGGCGATATTATCAAAATACTTATGCCCGCCAATGTGATCCCAATGAACATGAGTTGTAACTGTCATAACAGGCAGCTTTGTCAGAGAGTCCACAATTTTTCTGATGTTGGAAACGCCTAAACCTGTATCAATGAGAATAGCATATTTTTCCCCACATAATAGATAACAATGTGTTTCTTCCCAGTGCTTGTATTCGCTAATAGAGAATGTATCACGGTCTATTTGCTCAATGGTAAACCAATTATCCATTCCGCATAATTACCTCCAGCAACTGAATTTCCAGTTAAAACCACTTTGCATTTTCATCTCTGAAATGTGGTATATTGCCATCTTTATAAGGGTCATACCGATTTTCGTTACAACCAAATTCTTTTAAGAGAGCAATCTTGCCATCTGGCGTCCATTCTATCAGTGACATTCCATCAAACGCTTCTACGTTACCGGCGTCCATCTTATTTTTGAAATACCATTCAACAATGGTTTGATTGCCTTTATGGAAAAATTGCTTGATGTCCCATTGCAAGACAGTTCCACGGGTATTCCATTCCTCAAACCAAAGTTTTATTTTCTTGGAGCCGTGGTACTCTGGCCCCCAACTTTCAATATATACGGCATTATCAGAAAATACATTAAATATACCCAAATCTTTTTTTGCAAGCCACATATCAAACCAAAGTCTGATAATTCTTTCTCTATTGTCCATTTCGCAGCGCCTTCCTTGTCAATTTAATTTTTCAGCGTCTTTGTCCTGCTCTAATTCAATTACATCCAAAATGCCACAATTCAGGGCTTCGCAGATACGAACCAGCGTTTCCATGCTGATGTTTTTGCCTTTACCCATGTTGGCAATCATATTTGTGGTAAGACCGGCGGCAATCCGCAAGTCCTCTTTCCTCATATTGCGCTCAACCAGCGTGTGCCAGAGGGGTTTATAGCTTATGTGCATTTATCCTCCTGCCTTTCTCCCGGTTCTGGGGTTTCTGTTCCCATTATATCAAAGTTCTTGCTATTCCACAAATATTTCTTGACACAACCGCCGGTTCCGTCTGGATTGTGCTTTTCCTTTCTTTTCTTGATTACATCTACTTAGCCATAAGCTGCTTGATGCCCTGGCTTTTGGCCGCTGCGTTATCCGAGCCGTAGCCCTCCAGCAGATTGACCACGCCCCACACGGCAAGGCCAGCGCCCAGCGCCACGACGAGAGTTTGCAGGGTAGTAACGGCAGAAGCAAAAAACTGCATAAGTCCTCCATTTCTCCGGGGGCAAAGCCCCGGCCATGAAAAAAGCCGCCATTTCTGGCGGCAGCTGATCCTCTGGACACCGTGACCAGAGGTTATACAAAGGCGTCCGGGTCGTCGAGGTCGTCATAGTTGAGGATGTCCTCGTCCTCGCCTGAGAGCGCCTCGTCCGGCACGTCCACCTTGTAAACGGTATAGGTTTCGTTGGGGTTGAGCTTGTCCATCCGCCGCGTCACAAGGCTGTTGAGGTCAAAAGCGTTCTTCACCTTGTCGGCCTCGGCGGTGTATTTGTAGTTGGGATGCTGCTTCAAATCGTACTTCTTGGAGTAGAACGGCGGCAGGCCCCGAAGCTGCAAAATGCACCGATCTCCGGGCATGGTGGCAAGCTCGCTTGGGGTCATCAGCTCCCGGCCCAGCCGCTGGGTATTTTGGCTGTAGCTTTCGGATTGGCCCCGTGAGCGTCCCTCGGTCTGCATGGAGATGGTGGCCTTACCCAGCCAGTTCTCGGATATTTCCTTGATGGTGGAGCTTTCGCGTCCGCCGAGGAACAGCACACTATCCATGTTGCCGAGGATGGTTTCCGCGTTCTTGTCGTAGATGGCCTTGCACTGCGCCAACTGCTGATACAGCAGGCACAGGCTGATCTCACGGGAGCGGATGACCGCCACCAGCTTTTCCAAGTTTGGCACCTGCCCGGTGTTGGCCGCCTCGTCCCACAGCACCCGCACATGATGGGGCAGCCTGCCGCCGTGAACATTGTCCGCCCGTTCGCACAGGAGGTTGAACATCTGCGAAAAGGCCAGCGCCACAAGGAAATTGTAGGTGCTGTCCGTGTCGCTGATGCAGAAGAATGTTGCCGTCCGGCGATCTCCCATGCGGTCAAGCTCCAGTTCATCATAGGACATGATCTCCCGAAGCTGGGGAATGTCAAAGGGAGCCAGACGTGCGCCGCAGGAAATGAGGATGCTTTTTGCCGTCTTGCCGCTGCTTAGCTTGAATTTGCGGTATTGCTTCACGGCGAAGCAATCCGGCTTGCGTTTGGCAAGGCCGTCAAACATATAATCCACGGCGTTTTTATAGTTTTCGTCATCCTCCTTGACCTCCATGCCGGAGATCATGTCCACCAGCGTATTCATATTCCGATCCTCGGCAGGCCCCTCGAAAATGATGTAGGCAATCAGGGCGCAGTACAAAAGCGTTTCCGATTTCGTCCAGAATGGATCGCCTTCCTTGCCTTCGCCCTTGGTGTTGGAAATCAGGGCATCCACGAATTTCAGAATATCGGCCTCGTTGCGGATATACGCCAGCGGGTTATAGTGCATGGATTTTGAAAAATCTATGCTGTTGAATACCTTGATTTTGTACCCGCGTTTTTGCAGGAAAGCTCCGACCTGTCCCAGCACACCGCCTTTGGGATCGACCACCACATAAGAGGAATGAGCCTGTAAAAGCTGGGGCGTGAGCCAAAAGCGGGTTTTGCCGGAGCCGGATGAGCCGATAATACAGCAATTCAGGTTTCTGGCATTTGCGGGGATTTTAGGGCGGGTGTTCATCGTGAGAAACTCCGTCCCGGTCAAAATCACGTTGTTTTCAAACTTCGGATCGACAAACGGTTTGATGTCTTTTTCCGTTCCCCACCGGGCGCTGCCGTATTCTGCATCCCGCCGAAACTTCTTAGCGTTCTTGCTTTTGAAATAGATCAGCAGCCGGAAACCAACTGCGCCTACAATACCAACAAGCCAATCCAGCGGGGCAAGACCGGGTGCAAAGTCAGCAAAGGCCGGGCCAATCGTCTGGCCCAGCCCGATGAGCTTATGTGCAAAATCGTTACCCGCTGCCAGCCGGTAGGCCGTTCCCAGCTTGAGGAACGCCCACAGGATGAACAGATAGGGAATGTTCGGAATGAGATATTTTCTGATCTTATCTGTCCTCATGGGCCACCTCCTTTGCACGTTCTTTCTGCTTCGGCTTTTCTTTGGAAAGCTGATCTGCCGCCTGTTGCAGTTGTTCCCGGATGGGAACACGGTTCGATTTTGCTTTGCTTAACACCTTCCGGGAATACTCAGAAAAGCAGGCGGTCATTGCGTCTGCCTGTCCAGCCTTGAAAAACAGCAGGTATTTGTCCGGCCCGGTTTTATAGAACGCATAGTCTACATTCCATTTCCGGGCCACGCGGTCAAAGGACTTGGCATCCCCGGATAGCTCAATGCTGTTGGTGGCTGTACCGTGGGCCATGAGCTTTCGCACACTTTGTTTTCCATGCGGTACTTGCCGCCCACGGTATGCCTTGCGGATCTTCCGGCCCACCATGCCCAGCACATACGCCAGTCCCCGCGCCGTCAGCTTGGTTGTTTTTACGGATATGGCTATCGTGCGCCGGGAAATATCTTCATCAATCAGTTACACCGCCTCCTTCCTTGGGACAATTTGTCTCGAAGTGCCATCACCGATCCCCACGGTCTTTTTTCTGCATTTGACGGTAGCCCTCCAAAGAAGAACCGTCTATGATTTCCTGATAAGCGGCCATTTGCTCCCGGATAGAGAGCTTCGGGAAAGAGAATACCTTATGCTCCTTGGGAATATCCTGCAAGCCGTGATACACTTCCACGAAATGATCGCTTTCTTTGACAACATAGCCGCCCGGGGCAAAATGGCCGTTTTCGTGGATGCAGGCATCCCGGCCATACGCCTCATAATCGAAATACGGTTTTACCTGATCCGGCACATCCAACATTTCCAGATCGTCCACATAAATACGCCCCAGCGTTTCCTCATCGGATACGCCGGGGTAAAAGCCGTAACAGTCCAGATTTTGTGTCAGATTGATGATGTCCCGCACCGAAGAACAGTGATCACCGCTGTCGAGGACGGCCTCCAGTGTTTCCAGCTCCGATGAGGTAAGCTCGGAAAGCAGGCAGGCCAGATGATTAAGCTCATCCAGATTTTCATACTCGCTCAAATGGTCATAGAGCCCCAGCACATCCCCATCGAAAGAGGTAATAAAAATTTCCTGATAGCGGACGCCATCCACGCCGATCCGTTTCAAGAGAGCCTCCACCTCCTGGGCGGTTGTGGGAAATTTCAGTGTTTCACCCACAAGCTGGCCCTCGCTGTACTTTCCGGCGTTGGTAACGTAGGCTTCAAACAGGGTTGCCATTAGCGGCGGCCCTGTCCCTTGACGGTCAGGATGCCCTCAAGGGTTGTTGCCGTAATTCCCAGCCGCTGGGCCACGGCAATATCATTTTTCATGGCTTCGGTCATACTGTGCCCGCAAACAACCAGCACATGAGAACGGCGGAGCAGGTCACGGCTCATGTCGATGCCGCTTTTATGCTCCTCGGGAACAGCATCATTGAGAAACAGGGGCAAGTACAAAGGCGGACAAATAGGAGAAAAGCCTGCCTCATACACGGTGCGGCAATACTGCGCCGCCAGTTCTGCGTTTTCGCTATCGCCGCCGAGCCATGCAGCGGTGATATAAGCAAGGGGTCGTTTCATCGTTCATACCTCCGATATTTTAATAAGAAAGTTCAACCCAAACCCCACGCCCTTTCCCAGTCTTGGGAAAGGGGGCGGCTCTGGAGGATATACCCCCGCCGCTTGCCGGGGAAATAGCACAGCCGGGGCAGACCGTCAAGGGCGAGCCGCCGAAAACGGCGGTGCGCTGCACCCTTGACGGCCCACTCCCGGCTGTACTAAAAAACAGGCGGCGACGGGGGATATATACCACCAGAGCCTCTGCGCGAGGGCGGGGCCCTCGGGACAAAGTGTCTCGAAGTTGTTACTTGTCAAGTTCCTGCTTTTTCGGGGCTTTTGCCAGCTCCGGCGGCTGTTTTTCTTTCCAGTCATCCAGCAGGGACATAATCTGTTCTTTCATTTTGGCGGGAGTGACCTCCTTGCCAAAATACTTTTCCAGTTCCGCAGTAGAAATAATCACGCCTCGATCCTCCTTTTTCTGTTCTGATAAGATACCGTCAATGACATCGCCGTTGAGCTTGCCTTCCTTATCCAGCTCCCGGAGCCGTTTAGCTTGGGCCAGCGAGGGCGAAGCCTGCTCCCCGTCAATGGAAACAGCAATAAGCCTCTGATTTTTCGGTTTGATGTAGGAAAGCTCCACGGCAGGCATGAAGCCCATCTTTTTATCGTCTACCTTATCCAGAAGCTCCGGCACAAGGGAGTTGAGCCGCAAGTAGCGCATGACCTTTTTATAGTTCATCTCATGCGCCTCGCCCACAATCTCAACCGAGCGTTTTCCAACATCGCCTTCCGCAACGCCTTTCAGCCGCCCTCCCTGATGCTTAATGTCCTCAACCTCAAGTTCCAGCAGCGCGGCCAATTCACTGGGGAGCATCCCGTCACGCTGCTTGTTGCTGTCCTTCATGGCCTGCACCGCTTCGTGGTCGGTCATTTCACGGACAATAAAGGGCATTTCCTCCAGCCCCGCCAGTTCACTGCCGTGGGTACGGCGATGGCCCGCTACAATTTCATAGCCGTTTCCATCTTTCTCCGGGCGGGCAAGACCGGGAACCATTACACCGTTTACGCGGATAGAAGCAACGATTTCCTGCATCTTCGCATCGTCCCGTACCTTAAAGGGGTGCGGACGGAATGTGTGAAACGGATGAACCTCGGAAAGTTTCAGATAAACCAGCTTGCCTTCCTCAACCGGGCGGGGCGGTGTGGTCGGCTCGGGAGCCGTCTGTTCCGCAGCAGCAGTTTCCTTCAGTGCCGTATCCTGTGCGGGCTTAATGGGCTCCTTGGCATCCGGGGCCTTTCCGTCACTTCGGGACACTTTGTCTCGTTTGGACGGCTTGGGCTTGTCAGGGGCCGCCTTATCTGCCTTGGGTGGGCGGCCCTTGCGGGCCCCAGCCGATTTCTCCGCTTTCTGATTTTCAGTCGCGGCCTTTTCCGCTTTCGGCGGACGGCCACGGCGCGGCTTTTTCGGTTCCTCCGTATTGGCGGGCTGCGGTGTTTCTCCGGGGGCTGCCGCCTCTGGCGTTTCGGGGGTTTCCGCCTTTTCGACTTCGGCGCGGGCGTTCTGCCTCTTTTCCGCCATAAGCTCATTGATTTTGTCAAAGGACACAACCACATCGCCGGGCTCAGGTATGGCAGGCCCGGTCTGTTCCTGCTGGGGTTCAGATGCTGCGGCCTGTTCGGGTGTGGCGATAGGCTCGGCGGCCTCCGGGGAAATATTCTCCGCAGGGCCAGTATTCAGTTTTTCATCGGCCATTTACGATCCTCCTTTTCGTTAAAGTTGCACAAATTTGAACGCTAAAATTTTGTAGTTATTTTTGTGCCTCCTTTCCGTCTATCCACGCAAAAAAGCCGCCCGTTTCTCATGCCGGACGGCTTTTTGCGTAATGTGATAGATCAAATATTATTTTTTCTGGTTTGTAGGCTCCGAAAAGCCTTGTATTTACAGTGTTCCTAATAGGAAGTAATCATATGTATGTGGTCTATGCACGCCTCTGCCTCC
>OOCQ01000763.1_pt1 | contig 24442 bp, 10 predicted proteins | sample 1671121 | NCBI WGS metagenome assembly OOCQ01 (sample SAMN06348124, study PRJEB24527) | human gut metagenome | biome: human gut; feature: ankylosing spondylitis patient; material: feces | host: Homo sapiens | place: China | collected 2015-10 | reverse complement strand
GTTCTCCATCACATTGGCTTGGACCACGCATGAGCTTGCCATCTATAGCTACAACGCCTTTCACCTCCTGACAGACTTGTTTTACCCAATTACGGAAGATCAACTCAAAATAATCGGGCTTTATCATACTGAAGAATCTGTTAAAAGTATCATGACTGGGGATGAACTCCAGGCCAGGTATGCGACTCTTGAAAAAAGCAATTTTCGCATTGCCAAATTCCTCAATCTCATTCCAGGATTGGGCGCCACAGATTACAGCAGCAATGGATATATAGATAATAGTTTCCATTTTATGTACTTTTTTGCGGTTCATCCTAGGATCTTCTATTTGTTTACAAAGGTCAATTATACCAATTTTCATGTTAGTTTATGTTTTAATATATCTTATAAAGACAAGAAAAACAATCGACATAATCAAATAATAACACATTAATAATCAACAATATAACAAATAAACAACAAGGAATAATATAGTAAAAAATATAATGCATCCGCCATAACCACGGATGTGATTAAGTCTAGTCACATTTGTGGTTAACTTTAACCACCCTTATGGTTAGACTTAACCACCTAGGTAGATAAGCAATTACAAACATATAAAAAGTAGGAAAAGAAAAGAAAGAAAAGAAATAAGATACAGGGAAATATGCACACATAGACTACCACCAACTCGATTCACAAGCCATGCAGCTGCTTTATAAGAACGAACGTTAGGGGGTGAATGATGAAAAAGAGTAGGGTATTGTGGCAAAACAACACCGAATTTGAGCAAATTTTGCCTTTGGAGCAGTTTTTCAAATATCACTTTTCTTCTGCTACTTCAGAGAAGAAGGAAGAAGGGAGACCGCTCATGAAGATTTTCAATTACCCGAAAGGACATACGCATAAAAAGAACTATAAATCAACAATATAAATTATTCCAGACGCATTCTCTGCAAGCTGAGCATTCCCCCAAAAGCCAGCAATAAAAGTACTTTGTATCATGCAATAAAGTCTGAATAATTTATTTTTAAGCATCGGTGTTAGTGAGGGCAATGCCCTCACTAACACAGGGCATGAGGGCATTTTCGCGTCCAACTTTCTATTGTTTTTTGCCATGTTCCAATAAATTTCTTCAGATGAACCCATTTTTGCCTGTTACTGATTATTTCTAATAAGGTATCTCATAAATTATACTTTATCCACATCAACCATCGACATAAATTAAGAAACAAAAGATCATAAAATCCTTTTAGGAGAGAACAAAAGATGAAAAGTTTCTGTATTCCCCTCTGTGACATACCTACTTAAAAACAAAACATTATTCCAAAAGAATTCGCTGAAAATACAGGAAATAAAAAGGAAATCAGTAACTTTGTATGTTATCATTTAAAAACAAAAAAGTATGGGCAATAAGATTTATCCTATCGGTATACAGAATTTTGAAAGTCTCCGCCTGGATGGCTATTTCTATATTGATAAAACAGCATTGATTTATCAATTGGTGAAATCCGGACGCTATTATTTCCTGAGCCGCCCACGCCGCTTCGGAAAAAGCCTGCTTATCTCCACTCTGGAAGCTTATTTCCAAGGGAAAAAGGAACTTTTTCAAGGACTGGCTATGGAAAAACTGGAAAAGGACTGGACAAAATATCCCATACTGCACATTGACCTGAATACACAGAAATATGATAGTCCGCAAAGTTTGGAAAGCAAACTGAACCGTACATTGGTAACCTGGGAAAAGCTATATGGAAGCGAGCCTGCCGAAGATTCCTTGTCCATGCGTTTTGAAGGCACCATTCAGCGCGCTTATGAACAAACAGGCCAACGTGTAGTGATTCTGGTAGACGAATATGACAAGCCCATGTTGCAAGCCATCGGCAATAAAGAATTGCAAAATAGTTTTCGCGAAACACTTAAAGCATTCTACGGAGCATTGAAAAGCAAGGATGGCTGCATCAAATTCGCCATGCTGACAGGAGTAACTAAGTTTGGAAAAGTAAGTGTATTCAGTGATCTGAATAACCTGGATGATATTTCGATGTGGAATGAATATATAGAATTATGTGGCATCAGCGAAAAAGAAATTCATAAGAATTTGGAAACCGAACTTCATGAATTTGCAGATGTACAAAAGATGACCTATGACAGCTTCTGCGAAAAACTAAGACAATATTATGATGGCTATCACTTCACCCACAACTCCATCGGCATGTATAATCCGTTCAGTCTGCTCAATGCTTTCAAGCGCAAGGAATTTGGCAGTTACTGGTTCGAGACGGGGACTCCTACTTACTTGGTGGAACTGCTAAAAAGACATCATTACAATCTGGAACGGATGGCACACGAAGAGACCAATGCCCAAGTGTTGAACAGCATTGATTCGGAGTCAACCAGTCCCATTCCTGTTATCTATCAAAGTGGATATCTTACTATAAAAGGATATGATGAAGAGTTCGGTATCTATCATTTAGGCTTTCCAAACAAAGAAGTGGAAGAAGGGTTCATACAGTTTCTTGTACCTTATTATACCAGCATGAACAACGTTGAATCTCCATTTGAGATACAAAAGTTTGTCCGTGAAATACGTTCCGGCGACTACAATTCTTTCTTCCAACGCCTGCAAAGCTTCTTTGCAGACACTACATACGAGATTATCCGTGAACAGGAACTGCATTACGAGAATGTACTTTTCATCATCTTTAAGCTGGTAGGTTTCTATGTCAAAGTGGAGTATCACACCAGCAGGGGCCGCATAGACCTCGTTTTGCAGACAGACAAGTTTATCTATATAATGGAGTTTAAACTGAACGGAACAGCGGAAGAAGCCTTACAGCAGATTAACGACAAGCATTACGCACTTCCTTTTGAAACAGACGGACGAAGACTGTTTAAAATAGGAGTGAACTTCAGTGCTGAAACACGGAATATTGAAAAATGGATTGTTGAATAATGATTCTGTCATTTCTATTATTTTGAATATTAGTGAAGAATCTGTAAACAATAAAAGAGTTGTTGTAAACAGATTCTTCACTCATGTTCAGGATGATAAGCTATACAATGATATCATCAAACAGATACGAAAATATCCTATCTCATACCATCCACCGGAATCACTTCCTGCATATAAATGGCATCCAGACTCCAAAGGGCGGCATCATTGGTACTGATACTTGTACATTCATCCAAAGGAGCGGGAACTTCCGGCGGAAGAACAGTTTCTATACGGAAAGGTGGAGCCGGAGTATGTTCCAAGCGGGAAAACAAATCAGTCCAAGCCTCTTCCGCCATTTTTGCATTACGGGTATGATAGGCTGCATATCCCAACAAACGGGATATACGGAAACGATTTTTCCTTAACTCCCATGCTTTCTGCTTATAACGGGCGGCAAGATCAAGCCATGCCTCATTCCATTCGGGATAATCAACCATACGGATCATTTCATTCATGACTTCAAAACCTCCCATGATGGTCATCAAATGATTTGTACTTTCTAACTTGGGATCACATTCGCTGGTAATAATCCCTGTAGCCGGATCATAACCTAAAGCCAACGGACCTGTAAAGATACGGTTGGGCAGTGCCACAATACTTTTCATCCCGGCTATAATTTTGTCACGGTAAACCGTATTGCCGGTACGTTCCCATTCAGTCATCCAGTTTCCGGCGTATGCCAACCAGTCGGGACCGATGCGGAGACGTGCAGGTGCCGTACAAGGATACTGACTGCGAGGTTGCGCCAGACGCATGGGGTCCAGCGTGTACAATTTCTGATCGGCATCTTTTACTTCGGTCATTAAATCACCGCATCGGTCGTCCGTAGTAAGATAATAGTAGAAACGATTCCAGGCAGCCTGACTGATCCGTGCTTCTTTGGCTCCACATCCCCAATGACTGACGTTGTGCCGGCTACCCAATCCTGCATTCGGACCGATATGATATACATCCACTTCCGCCGTATGACGGGTCATGGCTTCTGCCATGCGCCAGATATCAGCACGCCCGGTACGCAGGAAATTATACCATAGCCACATATTAGAAGCCAGTTCCGTGTTATCCCATGCAAAACCTCCGATGTCATAACGCCAGGTATGGCGGACAGGATCGTATGCATGCATCACATCCCCATAATTCCAGAAACCATACCATTTGTTTTGCTCTATCGCTTTTTGATAGAAGCTGATATAAGCATCCAGCCTGTCTTCCACTCGGGCACGGAAAGGAGTACTACGATCGGGAAGGCTCCAAACACCAAACGCCTGCTTGGCATGCAAATAGTCAGGTACAGGCATCAGCACTCCCGGTCCGGCAAGTTGTTTAGCTTGTTCTGCAAAAGCTTTCTTTCCGCTATAACCACCCTGAGGTATCAAGGTAAGAGTCGTTGTACGGGCAATCCCGTAAGGGGTGCTCATTCCTTCTTGCACATCTTCGTAACTGGCATTCAAGTCATGGGCCACATTATCATAATGGCGCAAGTCCATCGGCTCAGCATCCGGACTCCATATCCATGCGGTAAGAGCAGCCACCGGAGTTTTTGCATCCGAGATTTCAATAGAAGACGGATAAGACTGCCAGAAATCATGCAACCCAAGCCCCATGCCTCCGGTTATATCTCCGGCAAAGGCATAACCCTCACTACGTGTACCGGAAAAAGTACCTATCCAAGGATTATTGTCATTGGCACGTTTACGGATTGAAAATGCATCCGCTGTCAGTTGGGACAGACGATAGCTGTCCCAAGAAGCCCAATGATCAAGCAAAGCACGGTTCTTTTCGTCAAAAGCTTCATAAGAAGGAATGCGTTTTCCTTCCATCTGCTGTTGCTGTAATGAAGATTCTCCATTTCCGGTTTTACCCAATGTAAGTATGCGTCGTCCCACCAAAGGCTGAACGGGCTCGCTCCAGACTCCACCATCGGCACAAGAGAAAGCTACATGGCGATTGTATAAAGCCTCACGCATAGGAACGTCAAAACGAACTCCCAAGGCGCGAATGAAATCTTTGTTCTGATCTCCGTCATATACAAAGCTATGCACCATTTTCACTTGCTCACTGCCACCATAAAAATAAAGCCGTACCACAAAGGGCAACCACTCACGACCATTCGGACTTTTGTGTACCCCTTCCAATTTAACAAGCGCACGCACAGAACCGGCACGCTCTACAGTTACAGATTTCAGTTCTCCTATATAATTAGTGAAAGAAACTTGAGAAGTACTTTCAAGTACCGGTTCACTTTGCGTATGGCAGATAAGCCTAGCCTTTTCTCCTACTTTCACACCTTTATATAACAGACTATCTATCAAAAATTCGCCTTGACGAGGTATATATGCTGAAATGACTCCGGTAGAAATATGAATACCCTGTGATGTTTCTGCCACAGAAACGGACTTTTTTTTATCTGTATCCGGCAGTTTGGATTTCGCTTTAGATTTCTTTACCGCCTTTTCCAGAGTCAGTTTTTCTGTTCCGGCAGGAATAACTCCTGCTATTCCTCCCCACTTTACAGAACCATCCGGCCAATAAGCCAAAGTCCAGGTATCAATAGGAATATCCTCACCACTCTCTGCAGATAGCCGTAACTTGTTTTCCGGAAAAACTTCCCCTTTATCAAAAGGCACTCCGAAACTTACGGCCTTATCCTGCCGGGGAGTCTCACCAATCCATTGCAAAGGAACAGCAGTCGCCTCTTGCGATGAGCATTCATAACTGAAATTTGTAATACGAGTACGCGACAAAGTGGTACGAAAACCAAACCAGCCTTCCCGTAACGGTTCAGCATCCCTGAAGTCCACCAAGCGCTCACCGTCTATGTAATAACTAACCCTATTGTTCTCGTTGGTAATCTTGATGTGATACCAATGATTCGGTTTCAGCAAATGTCCGGCATCCGTATATTCCTTTAGAATAGCAGGACGGGCTTTAGGATTTGTAATACCCGACTCATCCCCATCATAACGACGGAAACGTGTAGTAGAGTTATGATTGCCACCATATCCCAAATAGTAAAGCTGTAAAGAATAACAATTCAAAAATATACCGCTACGCCATTTTTCGCGCTTCCATAAATTATCGGGATATTGAGGGTCTGATGCCATCCAGAAGCAGTTCAAATCACTCAGACGATCTCCATCCGACTCCACCACCACACATGCATCATATTCAATGGTCACTTTTCCACTCATCTTCTCTTTTCTCCAGAGAGTCAATCCCTTGGGAGATACTATTTCAGCGGTATCTCCCTGAAACGTCACTTTATAATCAGGCGATTCCGATTCAACCTTCCAGTATTTAGTAAACTGACGGGAATTTAAACCGGAAACCCTATTATCCTGTGCCTTTGACGTAAAGACAACTAATAGAAATAAAAACAGAAACAGATTTTTCATACGATGTTGTTTTGTTTTCATTTACTTTAAAAAGTCTTTTAACGGACAGTCCGTAGCTTTCAGCCCGTCAGCAATACTCCGGGCATTCATACGGGCACCTTTCAAAGAGGTATGGGTATGGTCATGATTGAAATACGTTCCTACTACACGCAAACCTTGATTGTATCCCATATCCTGGAGCTTGTCTCCTGATATTTTATTCAAATCTATAAAATAAGCCCCGGCCGCTTCTGCCGCTTCACGCGTCCATTTACCAAAAGAACTAGTATTGCGCTCTATCTCACCATTATCAAACTTATTGCGGGGTGTATGACTCAGGACAATAGGAACAGCTCCCTTTTCTTTTACATCCATAATAAACTTACGCAAATACCAGCCGAAAGAATAAACCACTTGATAGCTGCCGGTTTTCTCCATTTTGAAGACCTTGCTTTCATTTCCTGAACCGGGTAATTCCGCACGCGCTTTCCCTGTGTTTATGTCACCTGCATCATTATGTCCGAATTGTATCAAAACAAAATCTCCCGGCTGAAGTGCATGATAGATTTTATCCCAACGCCCTTCATCTAAATAAGTACGCGCACTGCGGCCCGCTTTCGCATGATTCTCTACAGAGATCCTTTCCGTGTCAAACAGTTCGTGAATCACACTTCCCCATCCCCACATACCCTTTTCATCTTTATCGGCATTTTTCACAGTACTGTCTCCCACCGTAAACAATACAGGATTCCCCTTTTTACGGGTAGCCCCCGTAACCGTATCTTTTTCTACCGGTTTCAAATAACGAGCCAGTTCCAACCCTTTATAATTACGGATTCCTTCGGCTGCTGATTCTGCATTGACACGTGCGCCAAAAGCACTTGTGTGAATGCGGTCCAGATAGAACATATACTTTACTTTTTCTTTGCCGAATTTCTCAAATTTGCGTGCCGAGATATCATTCAGATCAATAAAAGGAACTCTCGCTTTTTTAGCTACCTGCTTCGCCCATAATCCAAATGTCTGATTCACCCGGGTGATAATAGTGCTGTCTGCATCTTCCCAAGCGTTGCGAGGAGTCAGGGACATCAAAATAGGATGAGCGCCTTTTTTCTTCACATCATGAATAAAACGACGCATATATTCCCCATACGTATATACGGTCTCTTTTGCTCCTGTCTCTTTAATAGTCACATTCAGACTGTCTTTGCCAATTCCCGGAATAGAGGCACGGGCACGGTCACTATCGTACGGACCATTGTCATTATGTCCCAATTCTATGATAACCCAGTCACCTTTACGAACTCCTTTCAAGACATCAGGCCATAACCGGTTATAAAAAGTACGGCTACTGGTTCCTCCCAATGCGTGATTTTCAACGGTTATCTTATTTTCATCAAAATACTCGTGTTCAAAATATCCCCATCCCCATTGACCGTTATTTCCATTGCCCAAAGTACCGGTACGCATCGTTGAATTTCCAACAAGGAACAACACCGGATTATCCCCTTTCCGGCTGGAACCTGAAACAGGACGGGCGGAACGCGCCACATTCAAACTATCAAGTGTATTATCAACGACTTGATTCACATCCTTCATCGGAGCAGCTATTTTATTTTGAGCATGTGCTCCCAATCCTACTCCGGCAGCTAACAAAAAGCATAAACAAAGTTTGTTTCCTTTCATGACATTTATAGTGTTTTTCTTTTATTGCATTTCAAATTTCTCACAAAAATAAGATGAACGAACAAACCGGAGAATAGAAATTCATTCATTTTCCTGTTTATTCGTTCAACCAATAGTACATATATCCTAATCAGAGTAGCGACAAGGCTAGAAACTAGGGTGCGGCGGTTGGTTATACGCTACATTCTGCCAAGCTATCGCCAACCTGTACTGACGGTCATTCATCCATGTGGCACGTCTGTCCACAGCCGGTATGGTAGTAGAATAAATACGTAATTCCGTCTGGTCTTCGGAAGGCCAAATGACCTCTTCCCGCCAATCTCCTAAAATATCACCCGACAAACACGGATTACCTTTTGTTCCATTATTGGAAACAACTCCCTCGGCTTTCAATAATAAATCTGTACTTTCCGCATTCCAATTCCATTTACTGATGGAAACATGATCCAGTAATTCCGCTAAGGGATCAGCGTCCCAATAAATGGTAAAATTACAGGAGTCAGGCTTTCTATTACTGATTATTTCTCCGGTATCCCCTCTTCTCAAACCTCCTATATTGCACCAACACTCTGCTCCATCATAACGCGGATCAATATCAGCAGCTACTCCACGACCGGCATCTTGTCCCAAACCATCCTGCCAGATAATTTCTCCGGTCGCTCCATCAAACATAGCTACGGCAGGAGTACGCTTTACAATTTCATTATCGCCTTCATTTTCATGCACGCCAAAAACCTGCATACCTTGACGGGAAGGAATAAAACGTCCGGCATGTAAAGCATCCCCGTGACGCAAGCCCGTAGTAAACAGTCCTTTACCATCATGGTCTACAGTCATAGCCCCCACACAGATTTCATCACAACCATCACCATCAAAATCCGCTACGGTCACACTATGATTTCCCATGCCCGAATAGGCCTCCCACCCCGGTGCCGCACTATCAAAAGTCCATGTATGTTTCAATGCCCCGTTTGTAAAAGTCCATGCAGCCACCACCGTCCGTCCGTACCATCCTCTTACCATGATAGGTGAAGGCGTTTTTCCATCCAGAAAAGCTACTCCAGCTGTAAAACGGTCTGAACGACCACCAGTATTATCATTACCACAATTGCCACCGACACCTCCCCAACCATCCAAGGGATAACGGGTTGGAATATATTCTTTCGAATCCAGTTCTTTTCCGGTACGTCCCTCAAAAACCGTGAGGTATTCCGGGCCATTTACTATCTTACCATACGTAGGACTTTTTTTATCCCATGTCCTCCAGTCGGCTTGGGCATCTCCTATCCGATGTCCCAGCCCATCGACAGTACCATCTCCTGTCTTACAACAGATTTCCGCACATCCATCTCCATCAAAATCAAAAACCAAGAAATTAGTAGTGGCTGCTCCGGAACGTACATTCGGTCCCAAATCAATACGCCACAATCTTCTTCCATCCATTTTATATGCGTCCAAATAGGTATTACCGGTAAAGCCACGTTGTGGCGGTCGCTTTGAATTAGAAGGAGACCATTTTAAAATAATCTCATACTCTCCATCACCATCCAGATCACCTACACTACAATCATTAGCTGTATAAGTGAATGATTCACCTGCTATTTCTCCGTCCTCCGGTTTACAAACAGGAATACTTAAATAAGGATTCCGTTTCTCTCCCTTCAAACGGGTCCAGGTAGCGACTTCCCCGGTAGTTGCTTTTAAAGTCCAACGATTATCCACCGTATAATCAACCGTACGGTCTAAAAAATCGGAAGTCCGATCTATCGGTTCTTTATTTAATTTTACCTCCGCACCTCCACCGGAACTACGGTATAAATCAAATTGTAATCCGGCTGCATCCTCCAAGGTCATGCGCCAGCTAAAATACATTCCTTCCTCTGTAGGAATTCCAATCAATCCTCTTGAAAGCTTTTCTCCACTATAAGGTTGGGAGAAAGCGAATATGCTTCCGACAAGCAGAAGCATATTCATCATAACCCAATGTTTCATCTAACAATTTATAAAACCTTAATACAAGCGGGGAGTTTCCCCGCCTATCTACTTAAAAAAGAAACTCCTGTCTATCAATCTTTACCTCTAAAAAATATCCACATCTCTATTGCCACAAATTCTCTTTAAACTCAATTTCAACAATGCGTAACTCGTGATTGGTTTTATCGCCATTTTTTGCCTTAAACAAATCCAATTCACCCGCAGCAGGCGCAGCAACCTCTACAATTTGTCCGAAACCGTCACCTTCCTTGCTGGCACCTTTCAAACGAATGGTTATCTCATTTGTCAATACAGGTTTTACATTCAGGTGGATATATCCCAAACTCTTTTCAGTCTCACCACTCCAAATCAGTTCATCACCTGCATATATTTCCAAAGGATAGCTACGCAAACGCCAACCGGTAAGTTTCATGCAAATTTCATCCACACGGGCCGCACGTTCCAAACTATAAGTTATCCATGCACTGTTCAGTCTGCCATCATTCTTCCATTCACTCAATTCATTATCATCGAAACTTTTTATCGCTTCATCCTGGTTGGCTCCGGCAACCGCCGATAAGATATTCACATCGACTTTCGTATCTTTGTAAGAAGGAGTCAACGGAGTTTCTCCACGGGTCAGCCTGCCCTCCAGTTCATCTCCCGGAATATAGTTACTCAAGCCATTCTTCACTTCAACCGGTGCGGAAGAAAGACTGATTTCGGCAGATTGCAATCCATCAGCCTTGGCTGTTATACGAACTGTTCCCGGAGTCGTAAAAGAGCGTATCAAAGCCCGGTTGATTCCACATTCTACAGGCAAATCTTTTGAAAGAATATAATTATCTTTGCCCTGTGCTATTCCACCACGCCATTCAGCCGGTCCCTCTACGTCAAAATGTATCAGATCATTAGCCAGCGGGCAACGTCTGCCATCTTTATCCATCACTTCCACTTGAAGCAATACCATATCAGCTCCATCCGCTTTCCAGCCTTTAGGACTTTGAATCACACTAAGTTTAATCTGTTCCGGCTTGCCGGCAGTCTGCAATTCAGCGCGGCAACATTCTTTTCCATTCTTATCATACCCTACAGCTTCCAACTTGCCCGGAACAAATGCCACATCTTTGAAAGTATACAAGAAATGATAATCTCTTTGACCGTTTCCTAAAGATTTACCATTCAGGAACAATTCCACTTTTTCTGCACTGGATACCACATAAACAGGTTTAACCACATCTTCTTTATAGTTCCAATGACCAACGATATGAATACGGGGATTCTCTATATCCACCCATCCGTCCCACATCACCTGATGTGCATAGAAAGGATCTTTAGGGATACGCATGGCATCTGTCACACCACTACGACGATAATTCTCCACACCACGATAATGTGTATTCGTATCCGAGAAGATGATTTTCACACCTCCTGAGCTGACACGGTCACCTGTACCCGGGCGTTCACGCCAATAATCAAACCAACGAATCACATTCTCAATAGTAAAGGAATCCTGATTGTGATTATAAGCACGGGCATCCACCTTTTTCTGAACCTTATTAGTCATTGCAGAACGGAATGAATTATTTCCTTCCCCATTTTTATGATATGGATAAGAATATTCATCCCAATATTTACGCAGACCTTCATCACGGCAGTATTCCATGGCCCACATCGGATGATGTTTGCTCTTATTGATATAAAGCATCTCGCCACCATATTCGGCTTCACGAATATCAAGCATTTCACGGGAACCGATGGCACGGCCTCCATGAGGGTCATACTTATCACGAATCGCTTTCATTTCTATCATGTGTTCACGACTGATTGATTCGTTTCCACATTCATAGAATAAAATACTCGGATTATTACGGTTGTAAATAATGGCATCACGCATCAATTCTGTACGTTGTTCCCATTGACGGCCTTCACGGTCCTTTTCCGCATCACCGGCCTGCATCGCCTGAATCAATCCGACACGGTCACACGATTCAATATCCTGCTTCCAAGGGGTGATATGCATCCAACGAACCAAGTTGGCATTATCTTCCACCATCAGACCGTTGCTATAATCACTCAGCCATGCAGGAACACTCATACCGACTCCCGGCCATTCATTACTGGTACGCTGTGCAAAACCTTTCATCTGAATCACCCGGTCATTCAACCAAATCATTCCTTTGCCGAAACGAGTTTTACGGAAACCGGTACGGGTAGCCACTTCATCTACTTTTCTGCCATCCACCCATAAACTGGTTTTTACTGTGTACAAATATCCGTATCCCCAACTCCAGAAATGAAGTCCGTCTATTTCTGCCGAAGCTTCCAAAGTCGCAGTTTCACCCGGTTTTACTACCGTCTGAGTACCCTCAAAACTTTTTATGCTTTTCCCGTCACGATCAAACACTTCAACCTTATAAGCGACTTTCTTATCCCGATTATATTCATTTTTTATTTCAGACTCCGCATGAACCACAGCCTTACGAGACTTCACACGGATATCTTCCGCATAGATATAGACACCGGTCGTTTTTAAATTACTATACAAGGGAAGTGTCTGATAAAGTTTATCAGTAACATGAAGCCATACATTCTTTGGTATACCTCCATAATTGGCGTTGAAATTACGGTCACTCCATTGATATTTGGTGCCGGTAGCACGTTCCTTATAATTCCAATTGTTATCAATACGGACCGCCATTACATTCTCTTGTCCATATTTAATATAAGGAGTCAAATCGAAACCTACAGCCATCGCACCATTTTCATGCAAGCCGATATATTCGCCATTGATATAAAAATCAGCTCCTTGACGGACCCCCTCAAATTCAACAAAGACTTTTTTGTTCTTGCTGCCGGCAGGCAGACGGAAATGTTTACGATACCACATCACAGTATCCGTCAATTGCTCTATACTCAAACGAAAAGCTTCATCTTCATTAAAAGGACGGGGTAATGTTACTTTCTTCCAATCCGTATCCTGAAAACGTACCTCTTTGGCTTCCGGTATATCGCCAACATAAAGTAACCATTCAGAATTAAAATTGTATTTATCACGGACAGATGATGCTGCCGCAATCTGACTTATTCCTATAAAAGTCAATAAAAATAAAAGAATTTTGTTTCTCATAGCTATCTCAAATTGTTTGTTGCAAAACTAGCATAAAGTCCTCTTGCCTACCATAGAATAAGATACATTTATATAGAAATTCGTTCAAAACGAAATTTCAGGGTATTCATGTTGCGCATATTCACATATCACATTAATACTCAACATATTACACAAATACCCTGAAACATTTATTCTATAGGTTGCAACATCAGGACTATATAATTCATTGCTTCACCATAGCCGGAGTCAACGTTACAGGTCCCAATAGCCCTGAAGATTTTGGTTCCCAATCAGAAGCATCAAAGATACCATTTTTCACATTTTCCTTTTTTCTTGCAGACATATTTACATTATAGAAAATCTTCCAGTCCACTCCCTTCTTATCCATATAAGCAATTCGATTCGCCATAGAGTTGGCTACTCTGACAACTAACTCATCCTGTCCTTTGAATTTTTCAGCAGGGATATACAATTGATAAGGAGAGTCAATCACTGTACCGATATAATCTCCATTCAAATAGACAGATGCATTTTCCGCTACAGAGCCAAGATCCAATTTGATCACATCCGCTACAGGCACCTTATTTATAGTAGTCGTATAAACGGCTGTTCCAGAAAAAGCTTTATATTCATCCCCTACAAAATCAGTCCATGAGCCCAAACTGTCAACCGTTATAGAAGCAGGAAGTTGAGGACCTCCTTGAACAAAAGAAACAGTCCAACTGCCGGAAACAGGATTGGGCTCACCTGCATTTTGATAATAAGCATAGGCATCTCCTGTAAAATGCTGACCGGAAGTTGATACAATGACAGTTTCACCCGGATTCAATTCCAGATAAACATCTGTTTGCCCGTCATTGCGTTTCATAGCAGCCAAACCACTAGCACCAGTCATTGGATTGAAAATCGCCGCACTCCGAGCTTCTGTACGAAGTGGAATCCAATCCTCTATTTTACGGTCGCTACTATTTTCTATAAAGTAATATTTTCCCGTCGCACTATTTCTTCGGATACATTGCAGACCTGCCTGATACATTTTCTCAGCACCCACATTCGCCTCATCCATCAGAGCATTAATATCATCTGACAAACAAATCTTCCCCTTACCTACCCGTGCACATTTAACAGCACCTTCAGCATGAAAGTCCAAAGCATCCAGCATTTCTTTAAAATGAGCCTGTTTCTCTTCCGAAAGAATCATTCCGGCCATATCTTGAGGAATTCCCTTATAAAACACAACGGTAGCACCTTCATCAGCCAAAGCCATCAGTTTTTCCATTGTTTCATAAGGAATATATTGCGCCGCCGAAACAAGAACGGTTTTATATGCGGCACCGGGCGTTACAATCATTTCTTTCTCAATATTAGTTTTAAGAAGTTGCTTGTCAGAAATCATATCCCACGCATAACCATTCTCTGTTAAAGTTACCGCACTTTCTCTGACCGAAGATTCCAACATATTACGATCCAATCCGCTAAAATGCTGAAGACTTCTGTTCCCTTGTTCAGACATCACATCGGCTATGTTATAGTATAAAAGAACATCATTGTCAGGAGTGCCATCCTGTAAAAATGACTGCACGCGAGTAACATACTGATTCAAATATTTAAAATCCTCCCAAAACGGATTATTCGGATGAAAATGGACTGCCGCATAAAATAACCATCCCGGCCAGGGAGCCTCCTGCGGACTGAAACAAGTGCCATGATAAAAAATATGATTCACCCCACCCAGAAAGAAAAGGTCAAGCGCTTTCTTTACATCTCCCAGATTCGATTGAAAATGTTCATCCAGCCAAGTCGCACTTTCCGAAGATGAGAGTTTCTTTCCTTCCGTATGGGCTACAGACGGAGCCGCTTTTATACTGACCAAATCACGCCCCTCTATTTCGGGCACATCACTCACTGCATACAAATCCAGAATATTGGCAGGAGAACCATGAGCCTGATTCCTTATACCCTTTCCTTGTTTTGCCGCCCAATGTTGCCAACGAATAGAATAATGATTTATCAATAAATCGTTTATGGTTTGTCTATAATCATACAACACCCTTGCATTCTTGTCCGGTGTATCCATACCTAACAATGCGGGTAAATGCTGACGCAAGTCATATCCCCTATATTTTTGGAATTCGTCAAAAAAAGCAGGAGTCCAATTCGACTCGCCTCTTGCATCGTCCACTTCATAAGAGTCATTAAAATAATACCTCAGATAACTGATATCCTTTCCTTTAAAAGCCTCATCAAATTTACTGAGATAATGATCAATGGCCGAAGCTGAAAAATGATCTATCACATCACCTTCACCACCAGGTCCTGCACGTTCTACCATTTTTCCATGATGACCTTGGAACAGAGCGCAAATAGTCCAGTCACCTTGAGGAGCCGTCCAGTCCAATGTACCATCCGGCTTTATTTTTGAAGTCAAGTCGAGACATTCACCTTTATCACTATTAGCGGTCACTATAATCAAAGGCAGTTCCTTTTTATATCGTACCTGATCCAATGCCAATGTCTGTAAATCAGCATTCGCACTGACCGGTTCTTTCAAATCCTCCAGTTTTACCGGAGTATGCCCTGCCAATCTGACAAAGCCTTCTTCCTTATATCGGACAGGTTCACCTAATTGTTCGCCTTCTTTCAATTGATAAGTTTTATAACCCACCGTCTTGCACGCATCTTCGGGAGTAACCCAAGGTCCTCCAAACGGCCATCCCGAAGCATTAGCCAAATCAATTCCTAACCCCAACTGCTTTGCTTCCTGCAAAGTATACAGAAACAAATCAACCCATTCCGAAGAAAGAAAATCTTTAAAGCGGTCCTCATAACCATGTATTCCATAAATAGGAGTGATCTCTAATCCACCCAGATTTGCCTCCTGGTACTTACGCATAACCGTATCCAAGTCAGTAGTCCTGACCGCATTGCCTTCCCACCACCATCGCGTCCAAGGCTTGGTCTCGTTAGTCACTTGCGGCCATTCAATCTTCTGATTCTGTGTACAAGCCAAACAGCCACAAACTGCAAAAAGTACATAACAGAACTTACTGCATTTCTTTAAAAATAAGGATTGCTTCATAAATCTTACTTGTTTAAAAATGGAAACGGGCATTTTCAACACGTTGACCACCTATCATATTCTTTAATTTCCTTGCCACATCAGGATATTGCTTTATCACATTAGTAGTTTCTGCCGGATCTGTATAAATGTTATACAATTCTTCATAAGTTTTAGACGAATCACTAACTTCCAGTCTCACCAACTTCCAACCATCAGGTGTCATAATAGATTGCTTTCCTCCAAATTCAAAGAACTCATAATAAATACAATCATGCTCCTTCTGAGTACCTTTTCCCGTAAGAGTAGGCAAATAAGATATACCATCAATATTTTGAGGAATATCCGCCTGCACCAATTCACCTATAGTAGGCAAAAAATCCCAAAATGCAGAAATATGATTGGTAACTACCCCTTGTGGAATAACTCCCGGCCATTGAATGACGAACGGAGTACGGATACCTCCTTCATATAAATCTCTTTTCTGGCCTCTGAACGGACCATTACTGTCAAAATAAGATGGATCGTGCCCTCCCTCCGAATGGACTCCATTATCGGAAGTAAAAACAATGATCGTATGATCATACAAACCTTTCTCTTTCAACTCTTTAATAATCAAACCCACACTTTTATCCAAATAAGTAACCATCGCCGCATACGCCGCACGCGGAGTTTGCTGCGATTTATAACCGTCTCTGCTTCCTCCAAAAGGAGTTTCACAAAATTCCCCCTCATACTCCGTCATCGCTTCCCCCATTATATCAAGATCCGCATGGGGTATGGTCGGTGAAAAATAAAGGAAGAAAGGTTTCTGCGCATTTTCATCAATAAAATTCAAAGCCTTTTCCAACATCAAGTCATGCGAATAATATTTCCCATCCAGCATAATCTTCTGCTCATTCTCATGCAAAAACTCAGGGTAATAACTATGAGCAAAACGTTGCCCCAGATAACCGTAGAAATAATCAAAACCATGTTTGCCGGGCATACCTTCCGTACCCGGTCCTCCCATTCCCCATTTGCCTACACATCCGGTAACATAATTCTTTGTTTTAAAAATATCGGCTACGGTAACTTCACCGGCAGGAAGCGGAGTTTCATATAACAATCCATCCGAACCTGCCACTTTTGCATTTCCTCTGATTGCGGCATGTCCCATATGCTTTCCTGTAATCAGAGCACAACGGGACGGAGCACTGACCGTAGAACCGGAATAATGCTGCATAAACTTCATCCCGTTCTGAGCTATCCCATCAATATTCGGTGTCTTAATCTGACGCTGACCATAGCATCCCAAATCACCTATTCCCAAATCATCCGCCATAATATAAATAACATTGGGCGATTTCTCTGCCGTTGTAGTCTGGGCCATCGTAAGCCCTGAAGACAACAAAGCTGCGGAAAATAATATCTTACGTGTATTTTTCATATCCAACCTTACTTTATTTAAAGGATGAAATATCCACCATCATTAAATTCAATCTTTTTCCATTTGTAAAATGTCCGGATTGGAAAAGAACTTTCGTACCATCCGGACTAAAGCTGGGATGTGCATGATCCGGTTTCATCTTGGTATCCGACGCCAACCAATGACGCTCCCCGGTCTGTACATTAACCAACCATACATTTCCTCCAAAAGTATCTCCGGCAGCCCATTTATTATCACGGCTGGCATTACAATGCCAGAAACCTCTTCCTACCAATTGGCCGTCAATCGCTTGGCGGTCTTTTTCTAATTCCACCTGCCCTATCAACTCTACATCATCCGTACGCAAATTGATACGCACAATACCACTTGCCTGTTTGCGAAGACGCGGCTGAAATCCTAAGATATTGAAATATACAAAATCTTTGGTTGCAAAAGTTTCATGAGTCACCCAATCTAGCGGAGTTTCTTTATATAAAGGTTTAAAGACTGTTCCATCTGCCGTGCAAAACCACATACGCTGATGGGCATCGCCACCGGTTTCGTTACAAAAAACGATTTCACCCGGAGTAAAACGGCTGGCTTGTATATGTCCTGTTTTAAACTCCGTATCAATAACCTTAGTTACTTCTCCCGTACTGAGATTCATTTTACGAATTCCGCAAAGAGTTGGCTTTATCTTTACCGGCTGGTTACTTTCAGGCAGGAAAGCGTTTTTCATCATACGTTCCTTTTCCTCTTCCGTACCCTCACGCTCAACAGTTATGTAGGCATAATCATCATTACAATCCACAGCATATCCTCCCGGACGTCCCATCTCAGTGGGGAAAGTTCCTATGAAAGTTTCATAAGCGGATGGTTTACCTACTTTTCCTTGTTTTACATCGGCAAAGAATTTATTCAAGTCCATTACATACATGTTCCAGTTTTCTTTTTCTTTCCGGCTGACAAACATACGATTCGTTTTATTAGCCAAAAAAGCACTGCCCAAGTTCGGTCCTTCCGTAGCTTGAATAATCTTACCGGTGGCCATTTCAATAAAGTAAATCTGTGTAGGAGTCCATTTACGTTTTTCTCCGTTAGGAAGCGTACTTTCCACCTCTTTGTCATTTCCACGGCTGGAAGACCTGAACAATAAGTATTTGCCATCAGCCGTCCACATGGGATCAGTCTGATAAAGAAAACGGTCATTCTTCATCGTGTCGGTCAACATAGTGATAGTATTGCCGGTCGCACTATCTACATAAGTCCGCATTTCCGATGCAGTGCAGTTTCCAAACTGAGCCAATGCGGCTTTACTAAAAGCTAAAAATAATGTAATAGCTAAAAATGTCTTTCTCATAGCATGTCATTTTTTATCTGATACGACAAATTTATGCATGAGAGAAATTATATCAAATAGAATTTTATCCATTTATATGGTTAATTGTTCACTTTTTAGTTAACTCATAAAAAAAAAGTAAGATAGCACCGACAATGCCACCTTACTTTTTTAACGAGTTAATCAAATTTCCTAATTAACCCCATTTCCAAGAACATATTGATATTATCAATTTAATTAATATCCATAATTCTGATAAGCTTTTTTTGCAGCTTCATCCAACAACACACCATTTTCATCTGTCAGCAACTCTATGAAAGTTCTAGAGAATGGTTTCAATGTCATATAATTCTGGAAATTGCCTTTAGCATTTCCTGTTTGACCATTACCACCATTCACATTATCAGAAACATCCCATGAACCTACCGGATAAGTGTTATTAGCCGAATTTGCTCCCATTTGGTTATGCCACTGAATACGCTGAGCTTGAACACCTGCATGGTGAATCACTCCATAGTAGATAAATTCTTCATTGAACTCTCTCGCATATTCATTATATATAAATTCCAGAAAACGTTTTTCCGGAGTATCAGCAACAGGAGTATAATTTTCTAATTTTGATTTTTCGGAAGTTCCATCCCAATATGAAGCATCGACCTTTATTGCATCATAACTATTATTATCTACTTCATACGGCCATTGTTGTGACTCGTTACTTAAATTTTCATGTCCAGGATATAAACGTGCAAGTACTTCATTACGAGTTTCACCAGGTTTAAAGGCTGCACGTCTGCGTAATACATTAATATCTTCAATTGCTTTACCGTATTCTCCCTTACGTCCATAAGCCTCAGCACGCACCAAGTACATTTCAGCAGAACGCATAACCGGAATATCCCGACCTCCACTTTCACTATCCAAAGCACCACGATTAGGATCATCATACTTCATATTTGTAACCTTACCTGTTTTAGAAGTATTCTCCAATCCATAGAAAATTTTACTATCGGCAAACGAATAATCATCATTACCAACAATTTGTGGGCGATAATAATACTTATTGCCATCTTTCACCCATCTGGCAAATACAGGATATGGCTGAGCATTGATAACCTCCACATCAATAGCGGTTTCTTTTGTATTCTCAATCATAGCACGTGAGATATCTCCTGTTCCCATTTTATGTTCTCCCGCCACAGCTTTACGACCTCCCCAAGAAGGACGATTATAAGTAGGCAAAATATGTTCATTGAAATAAGCTGCTTGTTCCTCATTCCAAACATACGTTTTATTTCTTTCATCATTGTAAGCATAATAATCTCCATTTGCACTGGGAGTAGAAGCTCCCGAAGTGTTTATGCCTGTCACATATTCCAAACGGAAAGTTTTTTGATAACGAGAGTCATTTAGTTTGTCTGTAAATACGTCTATACCAAAATCATCATTACAAAAACCTTGATTTGACTTACCGCCATATTCCCACAAACGACTAGGAATACCATACTTGTCACCTGCATAATCACCGACAAAGAAAGTCAAAGCACGTACACCGTAACGATAGTTATCACCACTTTCTGAAAATACTGCGTTCAAAACATTCTCTGTTGTCTTTTCATTCGAGAAATCACCTAGGTCATGGCGGAACAATTCATGATAATCATCTACCAACGGATGAGCATTAATCACCATATTAGCATAATAAATACAAGAATCCAAATCCGCAGCCCCCTCACCTTTATAAAGCATACCCAAATATGACTTTTCATTGCTATTATCTATCGTTCCATCAGCTCTACGACCATATTCAGGAGTACCATACTCTTTACCTTGATAACGATTCAAATAAATCTTAGCCAATAAATGAGCCGCTGCATATTTTGTTGCACGTCCATATTCAGCCTCACTATATTGCTCTGGCAAATGCTCCACCGCATAACGCAAATCACCAATCAGTTCCTTGAACATGACAGATGCAGGAGTACGCGTATATTGATAATTTGAAGGCAAAGAAGTACTACTTTCCGTTGAAAAATAGACATCACCAAAAACTGTATTCAGCAAATAATACACGTAAGCACGATTAAATAACACCTCAGACAAACGTGCTGCTGCAAAAGAAGGGTCAGAAGCATATTTTCCTAAAGCATCCCCTGAACGAATAGCAGTAATAGCCTTATTACAATTATCGATAATCGGATAGCCATTGATCAAAAATCCAGCCTGCTGCTTTGACTGAAATCCCATAAACTGATTAGCCTGATTTCCTATGAGCCCCGAAGGAGACCACTCAGATATTGCAAACTTATTCAATGACGTCGCACCACTTTTCATAGCACAGTCATGACCTGTTTCCAACATATGCAGACCTTCAGTGTACAACAAAGGAAAACGAACCGAATTATATGAACTCACAATCAATTGATCCAAACCTATTTCAGTATTCAAATAGTCCTGTGTTATGGAAGATACCATTTTTTCTTCCAAGAAACTATCAGAACAACTTGCTAATGCAAGTGCAAATGTACCAGCTAATATATATTTTTTCATTTTCTTCATATTATAAAATCAATACTATCAATTAGAAGCCCAATCTTACTCCCAAAACAAGACTGCGAGTAATACAAGTATTATTAGTTTGTCCACCAATATGATTACCTGCATCCCAACCAGTCAAATCATCCGGATTAATACCAGCTTTAACCAATTCTCCACCAAAAAGGAACGGATTCAATACCTGAGCATATACCTGTGCACTGCTTGCACCACACTTCTTCAACCAACTTTGAGGAACTGTATAAGACAAAGCTATATTCTTTATAAGAACCATATTTCCTTTTGTATAATTTCTTACATAGTCATATTTAGTTTCACGAGTTGCAGTAGTAGGCTGAGCAAACTTTGCATCTGTATTAGTTGGTGACCATGTATCTTTTTCAATTCGACGACCAATAGTCTGGGTCAGACCATAATAAGTATTACCAAATCGAAAATAAGTAAAGAAGCTCAAATTCCAGTTCTTATAGGTAAATGAATTATTGATACCGCCTGTCCATTTAGGAGATTTATTATAAATTTTCTTATCATTATCATCAAATTTACCAAATCCATTATCCATATAGGAAACAACTTCACCTGTTTTATTACCTGCAGCATCTTTTATTTCTACAGTCTTTGATCCTTCTGTACCTTGTGGAACTTCAACTAATGGTTGATCCACAATCTTATATTGTCCAGGAAGGAAAGTCAATCCCAAAGAACGATAAACATCCATCAAATGATTATCCTCCTGAGTATTTTGCCAAATGCGGTCATACTGGAAATCATAAAAACTATTCAAAGGCTCACCCACCATCCAAGGACCTGTTGAATCATACGTAGCACCACCGGCCAATTCTTTAATTTTTTCATTATTCAAAGAGAAAGTCCAATCCGTTTGCCATGTGAAGTCTTTTGTTTTAACATTTACAGTTGACAACGAAACTTCAAAACCTCTATTTTCTGTCTTACCTACATTATTCAAGATTTGTGCATAACCGGTAATTACCGGAATAGACTGATTCATCAGCAAATCAGAAGTCTTAGCAATATAATATTCAACACTACCACTAATACGATTCTCCAAGACTCCAAAATCAACACCAACATTTAAAGATGAAGTTTTTTCCCAACCTAAAGAATAGTTAGGCATAATATTAGTCTTTGTACCAATAGTATTCGACGAAACATTGCCCACTCCAAATGGGATGCTAGCATAGGTAGAAGTAACAGAACCTGCTGTTTGATAAGGATTAACAGCAGAGTTACCTGTAACACCATATCCTACACGAAGTTTTAATTGGTTAATCCAATTAATTTGCTGTATCCATTTCTCTTGTTCCATACGCCATGCCAATGCAGCAGAAGGAAAGAAATCCCATTTGTTTCCAGCAGCCAACATAGAAGCGCCATCAAATCGTCCGGTAACAGTCAACAAATATTTATCCATCAATCCATAATTCACACGTGCCATATAAGAAGCTCTTGACCAAGTAGAAAAATTGGAGCCTGGAGCATATTTTGCATTATTCGATGCACCAATATTATACCACAAAGAAGAAGGAAATGTGATTTCATATCCACGCATGTTCAACCCTTCAGTACGATAACGTTCAGCTGATTGCAACAAAGTAATATTTACCGAATGAATATCTTTTATTGTTTTATTGATATACAGCAAGTTTTCCAATGTCCATGACAACTTCTGACTGTGCTCATTATTGGCTACATTAGGAGCCATTGCAGGATTTTTAAAAGGATTAGTATATCCCTCACCATAATAACTACCCACACGGGAGTTACGATATTGAGCGCCTAAATTCGTACGCCATTTTACACCTTTCAAAGGTTCCCAAAATTGTCCAAAATCCAATTCTGCATAAGAAGAGAAGTTCACGCCATAATAACGTGTTTCATTCCAAGCATCATCTATATTTCTCAAAGGATTATGATAAGCCTGATCATCGGCACTTGCAACCTCCAGTATAGAACCATCTTCATTATAAGCCGGTACCCATGGCATCATATCCATAGCCAAACCATAAGAGTCTTTTGCTCCTGTATTACTTGTATTACTTACAATACCATAATTTTTAATAGAATGAGTAGCATTCAATCCCATTCCCACTTTCAACCATTTAGTCGGAATAATTTCACCGTTTATATTGGCTGTATAACGTTTGAAATCTTGGTCTTTCATAGGTACTTTCTGATCCAAATATCCCAATGATACATACAATTTGGAAGTTTCCGTTCCTGCTGAAAGAGAAATCTGATGATTATGAGTAAATGCTGTACGTGTCACCAATTCGCCCCAATCAGTTGTTTCTAATTGTGAAGGATCATAAGAATAAGTTCCATCAGCATTTTGCTGATATACTTTTTCCAATCGTTTATCCATATATGACATATTGTTGGGATTCAGCCATAAAGCTTTATCACGCTCAGGATCAGGGTTGTCACCATATCTACCATTATAAGTACCACCCGTAATAGCTGACTGACGATTATAATCCAACAATTGACCAGAATTCATATAATCAGTTGTTGAATCCAAGAAACCAAAACTAAATGAGCCATCATAATTAATAGTAGTTCTACCCGTTTTACCTTTTTTGGTTGTCACCAAGATAACACCATTAGCACCACGAGAGCCATAAATAGCGGTAGCAGAAGCATCTTTCAAAATTTCCATAGATTCAATATCACTCGGATTAACATCAGCAATCGAACCTGCTGACATAGGTATTCCGTCAATAACATATAAAGGATTATTATCCGCAGTTAAAGAACGATTACCACGAATACGAATATCGCCCAACTCACCAGGACGATTATTAGACGTAATATCCACACCTGTCACACGTCCTTGCATAGCCTGCAAAGCATTTTGAACAGGACGATCCTCTATAACCTTACTCGTAACACGTGCCATAGCACCAGTCACATCACTTTTTTTCTGAACACCATAACCAACCA
>OOCQ01000761.1_pt1 | contig 24447 bp, 20 predicted proteins | sample 1671121 | NCBI WGS metagenome assembly OOCQ01 (sample SAMN06348124, study PRJEB24527) | human gut metagenome | biome: human gut; feature: ankylosing spondylitis patient; material: feces | host: Homo sapiens | place: China | collected 2015-10 | reverse complement strand
GTTTGGCAGACGTTGCTCCTTCTATCCTCCACATCATGGGCTTGGAGCAGCCAGCTGATATGACTGGTGAGAACTTGATTATTGACTAATAATAATTTCGGAAGTCAAGGCTTTTTGGAGCCTTGACTTCTTTAACTTAAAATATTATGGACGTAAAGATAGAAGAAAGTTGGAGACAGCATATAGGTGACGAGTTCAGCAAGCAGTATTTTGTTGACCTCACAAACTTCGTAAAAGAGGAATACCTGCGTACCCCCTGTTATCCTCCGGGCCGTTTGATTTTCAATGCCTTCAATCTCTGTCCTTTTGATGATGTAAAGGTAGTGATTATCGGACAAGATCCTTACCATGAGCCGGGTCAGGCGATGGGATTGAGTTTCTCTGTGCCAGATGGAATCACTTTTCCACCATCATTGATTAATATATTCAAGGAGATTCAGATGGATCTCGGCACTCCGATGCCAGCCACGGGCGATTTGACCCGCTGGGCAAAGCAGGGAGTCTTGTTGCTCAACGCCACCCTTACCGTTCGTGCCCATCAGGCAGCGAGCCATCAGCGCAAAGGCTGGGAGGAGTTTACCGATGCCGCTATCAAGGCGCTCAGCAAGGACAAGGAACACCTGGTGTTTATCCTCTGGGGCGGTTATGCCCGAAGCAAGGCAAAGCTCATTGACACGAGCAAGCACCTGATATTGGAAAGTGTGCATCCTTCGCCATTATCTGCCAACCGTGGCGGATGGTTTGGCAATCATCATTTCTCCCGCTGCAATGCGTATCTGCAGCAGAATGGAATTGTGCCTATCCAATGGTAGGCATACCTATTTAATATATAGCTATCCTCTCATGGGTAGCTATCATTATTTAATTCAAAGACATTTATTCATCTCAAGAAACATTATGAAGAAAGACGAACTGCGTATTCTGCAGGTGGGCAACGTATTGGTTTCACCTGATATCATCACCGAAAAATTCTGTTGCGACCTTGATGCCTGCAAGGGCGAGTGCTGCATCGAAGGCGATGCGGGAGCTCCTGTTACCCTGGATGAGATTATGGAGATAGAGGATGCGCTCGATGTGGTTTGGGATGATCTCTCGGCTTCTGCTCAGGCTATCATTGACAAGCAGGGCGTGGCTTATACCGATATTGAAGGCGATCTGGTAACGAGCATCGTAAACGGTAAGGACTGCGTGTTTACCTGCTACCAGGACTTGAAGGACCTGGGCGATGGACATACGATTCCGAATTGCTGTCTTTGTGCCTTGGAGCGTGCTTATCGCGAAGGCAAGTCGAAGTTTAAGAAGCCTATCTCCTGTGCCTTGTATCCTATCCGTGCCAAGGATTTCGGCAACGAGGTGTATGGCATCAACTATAACAAGTGGCGCATCTGCAAGGATGCCATCAAGAAGGGTGAGGAGTTGAATCTTCCGGTTTATAAGTTCCTGGAAGGTCCGCTGATTGAGAAGTTCGGTAAGGAATGGTATGATGAGCTTTGCGAAGTGGCAGAACAGCTGCTTGCCGATTTGGAAGATTAATAAAAAAAGAGATTTCGAAAAGCTCTTGGGCTTATTCCGAAATCTCTAATCCTTCGATATGAACAATATCGCTTATTTTGAATCTTCCGTTCCAGTTGAGCGTGTAGATTCTCTGATTCTGAAACTTGAAGCGGAAGAAGGCTTGTTCATCCAATTCTCCGTTGCAGGTGTATTGGTAGCCATTGATGTGCAACTTGGTACCCCGGTGGGCATCTCGTAGGGTAAGGCGGATAGTTCCGTGGAAGGGACGTCCGAAATCGATGTTGTAATTACCCAAGGAATCGGTGAACGTGCATACAGGTTCCAATATATTATATAAGGTATTCTCTGCCTTGATAACCTTGTTGTCTTTATACTCCTTGTAATTTTTGCTTTCATCCAGTTCCATGTTGCCGGTGGGGTGAACCCAGCCGTAAGGTCTGTATTCCTCTGATTTCCATGCCAGCATGTTGTGTCTGCCATCAAAGCGTTCGATGATTCCATGGCTGCAATCTCTCAATTGTCGGCAGAACCATTTTTCATCTGCCTTATGATAGAAAGAGGTGGTGTCCCGATTCCATCCGTAAAACTCCAATGAAAGCTGTTTACCGTAGCTGGGTTTGCCTTCTGGCGAATACCACACGGCAATTACGTTCTCTCCATTTCGCAGATATTTCGTGATGTCGAAGGTACGGTTGAGCAGGGCATCGCCTTTGATACCATCAAACTTCAGGCTTCGGGTCACGTTCCTCTCGTTCACATAGAGGCGGTAGCTGCCTGTGCTGGCAATGCTGAGTGATGCCTGCAAGGGGCGCCCCTCCATGAGATAACTCTGTCGGAAAAGTACTTCGGCAGAGTCGCTGGGAAGGGGATACGAAATCCAATGGGTACCGAAATCCTGTGCAGAGGAACTCAGTACCCAGAGTATTGAAAAGATGAGAGTTGCTAAATATCTCATTGCTTTATATTTTTCTTTTACTCTAATTTTAAAAACCGTTATGATTCTTGTTATTTGATAATCTTTGTTTCTCCAGCCTTGAAGGAGAGTACTTTCTGCTTACCGTTGTAGTTGACGGTCAGATTTCCCTCGTTCTTGCTGCTGATGCTGGCGCGGGTCAACTTGCCATTATTCCAGGCAAACGAAACGCCATAGTTACCACGGGCCTTCAGACCTTTCATCTCGCCTGTCTTCCATTCCTGCGGAAGGGCAGGGAGCAAGTTCATCGTCTCTCCATCGCATTGCATCAGCATCTCGCATATACCTGCTGTGCCTCCGAAGTTGCCATCAATCTGGAAAGGTGGATGGGCATCAAAAAGGTTAGGGTAGGTGCCACCACTGCGGTGCTTGCTATCCTTGTAAGCCTCAGGACTCACGTAGGTGAGCAGCTTGCGGTATATCTGGTAGGCTTTGTCGGCACGGTGCAGTCGGGCCCAGAGTCCCTGTAGGTTGGCTGGCACGCCCTTGGTTCTACTGCTGCTGATGAGCAGGTATCTGCCATACTGGAAATAGAGCTGTTCCAGGTAAGGGTTGCTCTCGTGGTTGTCGCTGTAGGCGAGCAACTGCCTGTCGGTAGGGCGGGTGGCATCAAACTTGGCTCCTTTCAGGCTCAAGCTTACTCTATCAAAGAGCTTCTTGTAGTCAGCGATGTGGCGCTGCTTGAATTCATCGTATGTGAAGTTGGCAAGATGCCAGGCATCATCGGCTACGTTCTCTATGTATGGAGCACCTTCCTTCACAGGATGCTTGTCGAAGCCGTTGTAACTCGTTTCGTTGATGAGATAGATGATAGCCTCGCTCACATCCTTCAGATGGAGAATCGAATCACTTGCCCACAACTTTCCATCTGTGTTCTTCACCTGAAGCATGGCACAGTAATGCGTACTGTTGGCTTCATCGCCGAGAACGTGTCCCGTCATGGTGAGCTGTCCCCTGGATGCTTTCACCTGATGGGGGATGAGGGAGGTGAGGGAGATGTCGCAGTTGATGGCTCTCTTTTGGGAAGCACTCAGCTTGATGGCAATCATCTTGTCGGGATGAGAAGCAAAATACTCTTTGCTGTATTGGATGCCGTTGCGTTTGTAGTGAACAGTAGCCAGGGAGTTGTCGAGGCTTAATTCCCGGTAGTAATCCGTGAACTTGCCTTGGTTGCAATCCTTGATGCTGATCATGCCTAGCGGCTGATAGAACTCCGAGTTGTGCCCTTGTACATAGTGCTGCAGGGAATCGGCAGTCTTGTAATCTTCTTTAAACAAGGCTTCTCTGATTTTGGGAATCCACTTGTAGGCCTCGCCACCTTCGTTGGGATCTACAGGAACACCCGTCCAAAGGGTGATGTCATTGAGCTGGATAGAGTCATTGTTGGCTCCGCCGTAAACCAGCGCACCCAGTTTGCCATTGCCTATTGGCAGTGACTCTTCGAAGGCGTATGCAGGCTTGTTGTACCACAGTTTGTTGGGCTGTGGCCCTTTGCTTACTGTTGCTGCCTGGCTGTTCAAAAAGCCAGAGGCTGCCAGCACAAATGTAAAAAACAGATGTTTCATAAATCCTGTTTTGTTAGTTGTTAAAATATGATGCTTGGAAGTGATGCCCATAGGATGAGCCTACCTAAAAAAGGGGGAAGACTCTTGCTGAGTCTGCCCCCAATATGTTCGTGTTGACTTTAAGCGTCGATATTGGCATAAGTAGCGTTCTGCTCGATGAACTCGCGGCGTGGCTCAACATCGTCTCCCATCAGCATAGAGAAAATCTCATCTGCCTGGGCAGCATTCTCGATGGTCACCTGCTTGAGCAAGCGTGTAGAAGGGTCCATGGTGGTCTCCCAAAGCTGCTCAGGGTTCATCTCACCCAAACCTTTGTATCGCTGGGTATGGATGTTCTTGTCCTCTGTGCCGTCGCCATACTTGTCGATGAATGCCTGGCGCTGCTGCTCGGTATAGCAGTATTCGCTCACCTTGTTGCGGTAAGTACACTTGTAGAGTGGTGGGGTTGCGATATACAAGTGCCCCTCTTCGATAACCTTTGGCATGAAGCGGTAGAAGAGTGTCATGATCAGGGTGTCGATGTGAGAACCATCGACGTCGGCATCGGTCATGATGATAATCTTGTCGTAGCGCAACTTGTCTGTGTTTGCCTCCTTGCTGTCTTCGCCATCCACACCGAAGCGGACGCCGATACTCTGGATGATATTCATCACAGACTCAGCCTCGAATACTTTATGCCATTGAACCTTCTCTACGTTCAGAATCTTACCACGCAATGGGAGGATAGCCTGGCGGAAACGGTCGCGGCCCTGCTTGGCTGAACCACCAGCGGAATCACCCTCGACGAGGAAAATTTCGCATTCCTTAGGATCCTTCATAGAGCAGTCGGCGAGCTTACCAGGCAGACCTCCACCAGTCATGAAGTTCTTGCGCTGTACGCTCTCGCGTGCCTTGCGGGCTGCGATACGTGCTGTTGCAGCCAATACCACCTTTTCGCAGATGCGCTTAGCCTCGTCTGGATGCTCCTCCAGGTAATCAGACAAAGCCTCGTTTACAGCCTGCTGAACGGCACCCTGCACCTCGCTGTTACCGAGTTTGGTCTTGGTCTGTCCCTCAAACTGAGGCTCTGCTACCTTGATAGAGATAACGGCTGTAAGACCCTCGCGGAAGTCTTCTGGTGCAATCTCTACCTTTGCCTTCTCTATCTGCTTAGAGATAGTTGGGTCGGCTTCTGCGTAAGCCTTCAGGGTACGGGTCAACGCCATGCGGAAACCAGTCAGGTGGGTACCACCCTCGATGGTGTTGATATTGTTCACGTATGAGTGGATATTCTCTGAATAGTCTGTGTTGTACATCACAGCGATTTCGATAGGAATACCCTGCTTTTCTGTCTTCAGATAGATGACGTCATCGAAGAGGTGAGTGCGATGGCGATCTACGTAGCGGACGAATTCCTTCAAGCCGTCCTTGGCGTGGAATACCTGCTCTTTGGTCTTGCCTTCCTCGTCTGGGCGCAGATCTCTCAAGGTAATCTTGATGCCTGCATTGAGGAATGCCAACTCGCGCATACGGTTGGCGATGATGTCCCACTTATAGACAGTGTGGGTGAAGATAGTTGGGTCTGGCCAGAACTGCTGGCGTGTACCGCGCTTGTTGGTCTCGCCTACCACCTTGACCGGATAGAGAGGCTTACCCTTCTCATATTCCTGCTGGTAGATTTTGCCGCCACGGAACACCTGTGACAACATGTGGGTAGAAAGTGCATTCACACAACTTACACCCACACCATGTAAACCGCCAGATACCTTGTAGGAACCCTTGTCGAACTTACCACCTGCGTGAAGCACGGTCATAACGACTTCGAGGGCTGATTTATGTAGTTTCTCGTGCATATCTACAGGGATACCACGACCATTGTCTTCTACGGTGATAGAGTTGTCTTCATTGATGGTCACCTCAATGTCGGTACAGTAGCCCGCCATCGCCTCGTCGATAGAGTTATCAACGGTCTCGTTTACCAGGTGGTGAAGACCCTTTTCGGAGATGTCACCAATATACATCGCCGGACGTTTGCGAACAGCCTCCAAGCCTTCCAGAACCTGGATGTTACTCGCAGAGTAATTATTTGCGTTGTTTTGATTTTCTGCCATTTTTAGAATTGTCTTATTTCCGTGCAAAGATACTAAAAAAAGCTGAGATTCAGAAGGTTTTCTTTGTGAAAAATAGCGAAAAAGTAGATAAAATTTGCAGTTTCTTTTGAAGAGTAAGAAATAGGGGAGAAAAGTGGGGAAAACGGGGTGTTTACGATAACAAAATGGGTCCCGAGAATGGCGTTGTGGCAGTGGTGCCAATGTAAGGAATCCCTAGGTGTAACACGGATTGGGTTGGTGTGTATAATTGGGTTGGTGTGTGTAAGAAGAATAAGGCTGCAATCCTAGTGAAAGGAATGCAGCCTCATTTATGTCTTTTGCTTTGACTTATCAGTTAGGCCAACTTCGCAATGTGCTGTGTAAGACCAGACTTCAAGTTAGCAGCCTTGTTCTCGTGAATAACGTTGATCTTAGCCAACTTGTCTAAAAGCTTCTGAACTGTAGGATAGAGCTTTGCAGCCTCTTCCTTGTCAGACATGTTGCGCAACTTGCGAACAGCATTGCGCATGGTCTTTGCATAATACTTGTTGTGCAAAGCCTTCTTCTTGTCCTGACGGATTCTCTTGATTGATGATTTGTGATTTGCCATCTTTTATGTTATTTTTTTTATTTCTTGTAATATTTGTAGTCCCTAGCAGAGTCGAACTGCTCTTTAGAGAATGAAAATCTCTCGTCCTAACCGATAGACGAAGGGACCATTGCTTATTTGCGGGTGCAAAGTTACTACTTTTTTTTGATTCCCGCAAATTTTTCCGGGAAAATTTTCGCTAAATGCTTGTTTTTTTGTAATTTTGCCCTGTTTTTTAATAATTATAGACAAAATGGAAGTAAAAACTAGAGCCATCGTGCTACAAACGATTAAATATGGTGATGCGCAACTTATCGTGGATTTCTTCACGGAAAAGGTGGGCAGACTTTCTTTTATGGTTAAAATTCCCAAATCTTCTAAGTCGAAGATGAAGCGACAGCTGTTTCAGCCTTTGATGATGCTCGACCTGGAGTTCGACCATCGGCCGAAAGCGGGGCTGCAGCGACTCAAGGATGTTGCCATCTCTACACCCTTTGTTGATATTCCCTTCTCGCCTTTTAAGTTGGCAATGTTGATGTTCCTGGCCGAACTACTGGGGCAGGCTACCAGAAATGAGCAGGCGAATGTACCTCTGTTCTCGTTTATTGAGGAAAGTGTGCGGTGGCTTGACCAGGCCAAGGAAGGCTTTGCCAACTTCCATATCGTCTTTATGGTTCGCCTTACCTTCTTCCTGGGCTTCTCGCCGAACCTGGAAAGTGGAGTCAATGGCGATTACTTTGACTTGGTGGAGGGGCGTTTCGTTTCCTATGTGCCTACGCATACACATTATTTAAATAAGGAGGATTCCCTGCGCATGGTAAGCTTGTTCAGGTTGAGCTATGAAACAATGCACCTCTATACAATGTCCCGATTAGATCGGAACCGTTGCATAGAGGTGATATTGCAATATTATAAGATTCATGTTCCGGGTTTCCCCGAACTGAAAAGCTTTTCTGTTCTGAAGGAACTCTTTGCCTAGCTTTTTTCCTTTTTCCTCTCTCTCCTTGCCTTGTAGCGGGGGATGAGGACAGGCATCATGCGATGGTTAGGCAAAGCTGATGGAGCAGTTAGGCGAAGCTGATAACTCCCTGAATGGAGTCGTTATCGTCTTTTTTCTTAGTCTCTTCCACCTCCACATTGCCTGAAGCCAGGTTGCGGATGTCTTCCAGAGTCTGGCGTGTGCGCTTGAAGGTAGGAGTGTTCTCTACCTGCAAGATGACATCCTCGTTGTCCAAGTCCTCAGGACGGAACAGGAAGATGTGTGGATGACGTTTATACTGGGTTGAGTTGCCGTCGGAGCCATAGTAACGCTCTCTTCGGTTCTGGCGCTCGGCTCTCGTCTCTTCCTCTTCAGCCATACGGCGAGCTTCCTCCTCGGTATGCTTCTTGATGTGGCGGTTCATGCCTTCCACGTCTTCGAGTCCGAAACCGGTAGCCAATACGGTTACCTTTACTCGGCTGCCCAACTCTGGGTCGATGGCGAGTCCCCACTTCAACTCGAAGTCTTCGCCGAATTTCTCCATGAAGTCGTTCACATCATTCATCTCGTCCATAGTCAGACCTGGGTTGTCCTTCTTCTCGCTGGCGAATGCGATGCTCAACAGAATCTTCTTAGAGTTGAATACATCGTTGTCGTTGAGTAATGGTGAGTTCAGGGCATCTTCGATAGCTTTCTTCACACGGCCCTCGCCCTCACCGTAACCTGTACTCATGATAGCAACGCCACCATCCTTCAATACGGTTTTCACATCGTTGAAGTCGAGGTTGATGAGTCCGTGAACAGTGATGATTTCTGCGATACTCTTGGCTGCAACGCTCAGGGTGTCATCAGCCTTGCCGAATGCATCAAGCACGGCAAGGTCTGGATAAATCTGGCGGAGTCGCTCGTTGTTGATAACCAGCAGGGCATCAACATGCTTTGACATCTCCTCTACACCATCCAGCGCCTGGTCTATCTTCTTAGGACCTTCGAATCGGAAAGGAATGGTAACGATACCTACGGTCAGGATGCCCAGTTCCTTGCTCACGCGGGCAATGACAGGAGCGGCACCGGTTCCGGTACCACCACCCATGCCGGCTGTGATGAATGCCATCTTGGTACCATCGTTAAGCATGTGCTTGATTTCTTCCAGGGTTTCCTCGGCTGCCTGGCGTGCCTTGGCAGGCTTGTTGCCGGCTCCCAGACCTTCCTTACCTAACTGCAGGTGAACAGGCACAGGAGAATCGTTGAGCGCCTGGTTATCTGTGTTGCACAATACGAAGCTTACGTCGTGGATGCCTTCACGATACATGTGGTTTACGGCGTTACCGCCACCACCACCCACACCAATCACCTTGATGATGCTGTTTTCTTTCTCTGGCTCTCCAAAGTCCAGAATATGTGGAGTATTTCCGTTATCTAGCATAATAGTATAATTCTAAAATGTTATTCTTTCTTGTTCTTCCTCAGGCTTATTCTTCCTCAGAGATAGTATCCTTGACGAATTTCTTGAATCCTCTCATGAATCTGTGGACGAGGCTGTTCTCTTTTCTGCGTTTGGCTTCTTCCTCTGCCTCAATCTCTGCCAGGCGTCTTGCCTCTTCTTCCTCCTGTTCTTTCTTGCGGCGAGCCTCTTCCTCTGCCTTCTTCTTGATTTCCTCAGTCAGTACTACACCCGAACCTGCAGTATCGTTAGGGTTGCGGGTTGTTCTGTGGGTATCGGTGGTAGAGGTATGGTTGTCGATGTTGTCAAAGAGATCCTGTCCGAACTCGTTGCCGGCGCAGTTCATGTCGCCCTTGGCCAGGAGTCCCAGGATGGTATTCATCATACCACTGCGGTTGTTGATTTTCGGATCCTTTGAGTTTACGGTCATGGTAACGAACTTTGCAATACGCACCTTGTCGATGTGTGTATGGTTCTTGAAAACCTTATCAATCTCAGGCATGTTGCTTCCGCCGCCTGTCAGGATGATGCCGCCCATCAGCTTGTCAGAGAATTCCGCAGGAACCTGGAACCAGGCATTCTCTACGATTTCCTCAACACGAGCCTCTACTATCTCGATGAACTTCTTGCTCTCTACGCTTCTGTCCTTATCTACAGGATAGAGTAGTGTCTGGTCCATGTTGGCAATGTCGGTATAAGCCTTGGCAAATTTCAGCTTCATTCTCTCTGCGTCAGCTTCTTCAAGCTGCAGGCATGTCAAGTCCTTGGTGATGTTGTTGCCACCCAGCGGAATGACAGAGAGATGACGCAATATACCTTTATAATATACTGATACGGTAGTTGTATCAGCGCCCAGATCTACGAGCATACATCCGGCACGCTTCTCAGAGTCGGTAAGAACACTGTCTGCCATAGCCAAAGGAGCCAAGTACATCTCTGCGATAGAGATATTGGCGTTTTCGAAGCAAGTGTTGATGTTGTTGTAGAAGTTCTTGCGCCAGAGTATATTCAGGAAGATACCCTCCAGGTGGTTGCACTGTATGCCTACAGGGTCAATCTGATACTGGTTGTCTATCTTGTATTCCTGAGTTGCTGCATCCAGAATCTCCTGATCCGGATATGTCATGTTTCTGTTGATGTCCATGAGCTCGTTAACCATATCTTGCGAAATGATGGAAGCTCCTGGCAGATCCTTTACGATTACATTCTTGAGACTTCTGATGGATCTGCCTCCCACACCCACATACACCTGGGTGATGTCTTGCTGGAGAATGTTCTTCAACTTCTTGATGATGTTGATGAGGCACTGCCCCGTCTTTTCGATGTTATAGATAACACCCTTTCTGATGCAAGAAGATGAATTCTCCTGAACGACAGTAAGTACAGTGATGCTGCCGTCCAAATTCTTCTTACCTGCTATACCTGTCATCTTAGATGAGCCAAGCTCAATAGCTACAATAAATTCCTTTGGCATAGTCCTATATATTATCTTTTTCTTTTTCTATTTAACCTTAAATTAGCTGTTGTGATGCTTTTTGCAAATAATCTGGTTGTCAAACTCAATGTTGATGTATGAGTATTTGTTCCAACCAGCCTGAGATAGGCCATATTTGTAGAATTTCTCCAGTCGGTCCATCTTTTTGTTGATGAACGCTTCTACGTCCTTTTCTCTTTTGCTGATGATATTGCTCTCTGGCAGGTTACCTATATATATAATGTGGTTTCCTACGCGAGGTACAAGTTCAATGCCCCTGTTGGGCAGTACGTTGATCTGCTCAATCTGATTTCTCCAAAGATTGTTCGTCATCAGAGTCTTGCTCACCAGTGAGATATACTTCTGGGCATACCATTTGTTGATGTTGCCCGTGGCGATGATGATATCGCTTGTATAGTTGGTATTCGGCATGATCTGATAATGATCATCTACATAATAGTCCTCGTTGTTAATGCTCTTGATTCTGACAATTGGCATGCGCTGGGTAAGATAGATATCTACCAGGCCTTCCTGGGTCTTGTAGCATTCTGCGGTCTTCACGAAGGGACTGGTCTTCAGGGCTTCCTCTATCTGTCGGGAGTTCACCTCGCTCAGGGGCTTCTCCAGCGGATAGAGTCTCTTCATCTCCAGTCTCTTCTTGATTTCCTTTGCATTCAGAAAACCGTTGGTCATCTCATCCTGTATGTTGATGTTCACCTTGGTACACACCAGGTTCTTTTCATCAGGTTTGTTGAACTTGGTGAAAGCGAAGCCCAGGTAGGTGGCCAGTGCCACGTCTAGGGTGATGATGATGGTTTTCTGCCAATTGATATGCATTTACTTCTTTTCTAAAATTTCTGTTATTTGAGGAACATAGTTGTCCAGGTCGCCAGCTCCCAGAACGACAAGTACGTCGAAGTCTCGGCTCTTCACCAAGTCGAGTACGTCTTCCTTGTGTATCATGCTCTTCTCTACGCCTGGCTTCAGGTTGTCGTAGATGAGCTTGGAGGTTACACCAGGGATAGGCTGCTCGCGCGCTGGATAGATATCGCAGAGGATGACTTCGTCGAGAAGACTCAGGCTGTTGGCAAAGTCCTTGTAGAAGTCACGGGTGCGGGTGTAGAGATGTGGCTGGAAGATAGCGGTAATCTTGCGGTCTTTGTACAGCTCACGGATGCTCTTCGCACTCTGGTAAATCTCTTTTGGGTGATGAGCGTAGTCGGAAAGGAATACGAGCTTGTCGTTCTTGATCTTGAAGTCGAAGCGGCGGTCCACGCCTCCGTATGTCTTCATTCCGTTGCGCAGCTCATCGGCTGTACAGCCATTCAGCTGGGCCATTGCCATTGCTGCCACACCGTTGGTGATGTTGATAGGCACTGGCTGGCCGAGTTCCACGCCTGTTACGTTCTCGATAGGAGAGATGAAGTCGAATGTGATTCCGCCATTCTCTATCTTGATGTTCTCAGCATGGAAGTCGCCTTCGTCCTGGCTGTATTCGTATATCTTGACACCGTCCTGCACGTGCTGCTTCATCTCCAGGTCTTTGTGGATGATGAGGGCACCGCCCGGCTGAATCAATTCTGTGTAGTGGCGGAAGCTTTCCAGATATGCTTCCTTGGTGCCGTAGATGTCGAGGTGGTCTGGGTCGGTAGATGTGATGACGCTCATCCATGGTCGCAACCAGTGGAAGCTGCGGTCGAACTCATCAGCCTCGATTACTACGTAGTCGCTCTTGTCGGAGAGGATGTAGTTGGTGCCGTAGTTCTTGGAGATACCTCCCAGGAAGGCATTGCAATCTACATGGCTCTGGTGCATGATATGGGCGCACATGGTAGATGTTGAAGTCTTGCCGTGTGTGCCTGCCACGCACAGTCCCTTGTGTGTACGGGTCAGGGTTCCCAGTACCTGAGCACGCTTCTCGATGGTGAAGCCGTTTTCACGGAAGAAAACCAGCTCCTTGTGCTCGGCAGGGATGGCTGGTGTGTAAATCACCAGTGTGCTCTTGGCATCCTTGCAGGCCTCAGGGATGAGATCTGCATTCTCCTCGTAGTGGATGAGCATGCCCTCTTTCTCCAAGTCATGGGTGAGTTTGGATGGGGTCTTGTCATATCCGGCTACAACCAACTTCTTGTTGAGGAAGTATCTTGCAATGGCACTCATGCCGATGCCGCCAGCTCCTACAAAATAAACTGCTTTGATATCTTTGATTTCCATTACTTTGTTGCTAATTTGATGACTTCGTCGGCAATGACGTCGGCAGAGTTCTTTAAACCTAATTTCTTGATGTTCTCACAGAGTGAGGCGAGCTTCGCTTCGTCCTTCACTGTATCTACTGCCTTTTTCAGCAATACCTCTGGTGCCTCGGCATCCTTCACGTAGATGGCTGCGTCTTTGTTCACCAGCGCCATGGCGTTCTTGGTCTGGTGGTCTTCTGCCACGTTAGGGCTAGGAACCAGAATCACTGGCTTGCCGATGAGGCAGAACTCGCTGATGCTGCTGGCACCGGCACGGCTGATAACCAGGTCGGCTGCCTTGTAGGCTGCACCCATGTCGCCGATGAAGTCGGTAACCTTGAGCATAGGCAATTCCTTGCCTATCATCTGCTCCATGATGGCAGCGTTGTAGTACTTACCTGTTTGCCAGATAAACTGCACACCGCTTTCCTTTACCAGGTCGAGGTGCTGCAACACACTCTCGTTGATGGTTCTTGCACCTAGGCTGCCGCCCACGAGCAAGATGGTCTTTTTCTCAGGGTCGAGTCCAAACTGCTTTCTGGCCTCTTCCTTGGTGATGGTAGTCTCCAGCACATTCTGTCGCACTGGGTTACCCGTCATGATAATCTTGTCGGCTGGGAAGAAACGTTCCATTCCTTCGTAAGCCACGCATATCTTTTCAGCCTTCTTTGCCAGGAGCTTGTTGGTCACACCTGCGTATGAGTTCTGTTCCTGTATGAGGCAAGGAATACCTTTGCTGGCGCAAACGTTGAGTGTAGGTCCGCTGGCATATCCGCCCACACCTACAGCCGCCATTGGCTTGAAATTTTTGATGATGCTCTTGGCCATGTGCTGGCTCTTCCAGATTTTGAAGAGCACGGCGATGTTCTTGAGCAAGTGCTTTCTGTCGAAACCGCAGATTGGCAATCCTTTGATTTCATAACCAGCTGCAGGAACACGCTGCATTTCCATTCTGCCGAGTGCTCCTACAAACAAAATCTTGGCATCAGGGCGCTTGGCCTTGATGGCGTTTGCGATGGATACGGCAGGGAAAATATGACCGCCTGTGCCGCCTCCACTTATGATGATTCTTAATTCGTTGTCCATGTCCATTCTTGTTTCTGACCCATAGGGTCAATAAATTCCACGCAAAGGTAAGCAAAAAAATCCATTTAATGGCATTTTTTACCTAATTTTAGATAGTCTTTTGTTATGCAGCAGCAAATTTGTCAATATTTGCTTCATTTTGAGGCAAATCTTTCTTTTTTGCTGTTCTACTGATGCTTAAAATGATTCCCAGATAGAGACAGTTGATGATGGTCGAGGTTCCGCCTCTACTGATGAGCGGAAGCGGCTGACCGGTAACTGGAGCCAGACCCACAGCCACTGCCATATTGAACAGTGCCTGTATCACGAGCATGATGGCAAGACCCATGCAGAGGAATGCCGGGAAGGTGTTCTCGCAGCGGTTGGCTATCTTGCCCGCTCTGAAAAGAAGGATGATGTAGAGCATGGCTACGAACATGGCGCCCCAGATGCCCATCTCCTCGATGATGATGGCATAGATGAAGTCGGAGAATGCCTGCGAAAGGAAGTCACGCTCCACGGAGTTGCCAGGTCCCTTGCCCACGATGTTGGATGAGGCGATGGCGATGTTGGCATGTGCCACCTGCGCATCCTTGTCAAGATCCACGTCTTCAGGTGCCACGGTTTTGGAGTTCAGAAACTTGTCAATACGTGCCTTCCAGGTGTCGGCTCGGTGGAACATCTTCTCTATTGTTCCCGGAGCTTCCTCTTCCTGATCCACGTTTTCCGTCAGGGTGTTTTCTGGTTTCTGGGCTGTTTCGCCCTTGTCCTGTCCCACAATCATCACGGCTGCAAAAATCAGGCAGACGCCTATCAGCACGGTTCCCACGAGCTTGCCTATCTGGCTCATCGGTACTCTTCCGATAATCATCATGCACAGGATGGTGATACACAGCAGCATGGCTGTGGATAGATTCTCCAGACAGATGAGGAAAACAAACAGGCTGCAAGCCGTCAGTACGTATTTAAAGGCTCTCCGGTCGGCACCGTTGGGTGTCTGCATGGCACTCAGAATCTGTGCCACAGCCAGTACCACCGCTCCCTTGGCTATCTCGGATGGCTGAAACTGGATGCCGATGAAGTTGATCCATCGGGATGCACCGTTAGTAGATTGTCCGGCCACCAGCACCCAGACGAGGAGTCCCAGTGAGGGCAGCAAGACGAAAGGAGTTACTATCTTGAAGTACTTGCACTTAACCTTGAGCATACATATCATGGCGAGCAGGCCCAATCCCAGCAAGCCGATGTGTCTGAGTACAGGAGCCATGAAGTTGCCGCTCTTGTACGACAGGGAACTGGAGGCGGAATACACCTCCACAATACTGATCATGCAGAGAAAGAAGAAAACCATCCAGATTACCTTGTCTCCCTTGAATATATTGCCTATGGTCTTATTGTTCATTTCTTTTCTATCTGTTATTGAAAGTGAAGGAGTTAAAGTGGTTGAGTGAACCCTTTAACTCCTTGATTGATTTTATTTTCCGATGGCTGTCTTATTCTCCGATGGCTCTTGCCAGTGCCTTGAACTGCTCGCCACGGTCTTCCATGTTCTTGAACAGGTCGAAGCTGGCGCAGCATGGGCTGAGCAATACGGTGTCGCCTGGTTTTGCCAGCTCCTGGCAGGCTGCCACGCAGTCTTTCATGCTGTGGGTATCGCGCACAGGGATGCCCAGCGCATCGAAGTTGTCGTGCAGCTTCTGGTTGTCGGCGCCCAGATATACGATGCCTGAGCATTTCTCCTTCACCAGGTCCTTGATCTGGTTGTAGTCGTTGCCCTTGTCCTTACCGCCGATGATGAGGATGGTAGGGGTGGTCATGCTCTCCAGCGCATACCAGCAGGCATCCACGTTGGTGGCCTTTGAGTCGTTCACGTAGTAAACGCCCTGGAACTTGCCCACCTTCTCCAGGCGGTGCTCTACGCCTGGGAAATCGCTCAGACCCTTGTGCAGGGTCTCGTGGTCGATGCCTACGATGTTGCAAGCCAGACCGGCTGCCAGACTATTGTAGATATTGTGCTTGCCACGCAGGCTCATGTCTGCCTGTGGCATCTCGAAGGCTGATGGGAAGTTGAGCTTGTACTTGCCGTCTTCTATGTAGCCCACGCATCCTTCCTCGTGGAATTCGGAGAATGGGCAGAGGTGCGACTTGAGGTCATACTTCTCCAGTTCCTTCTTCACGATAGGGTCGTCGTTCCAGAGGATGAAGCTGTCTTCCTCTGTCTGGTTCTGGGTGATGCGCATTTTGGCATCGGTATAGTTCTGCATCTTGAACTCATAGCGGTCCAGATGGTCGGGGGTGATGTTGAGCAGGATAGCCACGTTGGCACGGAACTCATACATGTTGTCGAGCTGGAAACTGCTCAGCTCGATGACGTAGTATTTATGAGGAGTCTCAGCCACCTGCAGCGCCAGACTCTTTCCGATGTTTCCAGCCAGGCCTACATCGTAGCCAGCCGACTTGATGATGTGGTAAATCAGCGAAGTGGTGGTAGTCTTGCCGTTACTGCCCGTGATGCAGATCATCTTGGCGTCGGTATATCTTCCGGCAAACTCAATTTCGCTGATGATAGGAGTGCCCTTTGCCATCAGCTTCTGAACCATCGGTGCCTCCTTAGGGATGCCCGGGCTCTTGATCACTTCGTCGGCGTCTAAGATTTTCTCTTCTGTGTGGTGACCCTCTTCCCATTCAATGTCGTGGTCATCCATCAGCTTCTTGTAGTTATCCTTAATCTTCGACATGTCTGATACAAATACCTCGAATCCCTCCTTCTTGGCCAGCACGGCAGCACCTGCGCCGCTCTCGCCGGCTCCTAAAATTACAATTTTGCTCATTGTCTTATTCTTATCTAAATCAGGCTGATAAAAGCGCCTGTGTATTATCTAATCTTCAATGTAATGATGGTCAGTGCAGCCAGGATGATGGTTACTATCCAGAAGCGGATGGTAATCTTCGACTCGTGGTAGCAGTTGCGAGGCTTCTTCCACAAGTACTTGCAGTCTGGATCCAGCTGGCTGTCCTGTGTGCGGAAGTTGTCGTGGATAGGCGTACGCTTGAAGATGCGCTGCTTGATGCCCTTGCGCTTACCCAGCTTGTAGTAATACACCTGCATCATTACGCTGAGGCTCTCTACGAAGAAGATACCGCAGAGGATAGGCAGCAGCAGCTCCTTGTGGATGATGATGGCACCCACGGCAATGATACCGCCGATGGTCAGCGAACCGGTGTCGCCCATGAACACCTGGGCAGGGTAGGCGTTGTACCAGAGAAAACCGATGAGTGCTCCTATGAAGGCGCAGAAGAATACCACCAGCTCCTCAGAACCAGGGATATACATGATGTTGAGGTAGGCGGCAAACTCGATATGCGACGACACATACGCGAGTATGCCTAGCGCCACACCTATGATGGCGGAGTTGCCGGCACACATGCCGTCCATACCGTCGTTGAGGTTGGCTCCGTTAGATACGGCGGTTACCACAAAGATGGTCATGATTACGAAGAGAATCCAGCCTGCTGCTACCTTGTATTTGCCGCAGAAACTGGTAATGTTGGAGTAGTCAAGGTTGTGTCCCTTGAAGAAAGGAATCGTGGTCTTCAGCGATTTCCTTGCTTCCGTGCGGTGTTTCACCACGGTTTCCTGGCCCTGGCGGTCGATGGCGAGGTTCTCGTTCATCTTCACGTCGGGCGAAGCCCAGAGCACCAGGCCCACGATGAGTCCGATACCCACCTGTCCCACAATCTTGTATTTACCCTTCAGGCCTTCCTTGTCGCGCTTGAAAATCTTGATGAAGTCGTCCATACCGCCCAGAAAGCCGAGCCATACGGTGGTGATAATCATCAGGATGAGATAGATGTTGCGCAGACGTCCCAGCAGAATCACCGGAACGAGGATGGCCAGGATGATGATGACACCTCCCATCGAAGGCACGCCAATCTTCTTTACACCAAACGGGTCGATGCTGGCATCGCGCTGGGTCTCAGTGATTTGCTTGCTTTTGAGATACTTGATGAATTTCTCGCCAAACCACGCTGAGATAACGAGCGATAAAATCAGTGCGAGCAGGGCTCGGAATGAGATGTAGCCCCACATGTGGGAACCTGAGATGCCCCACTGCTCTAAGAATCTAAAGAGATAATATAACATGTTTTTTTCTTTCTTTTATTTTACTTTTGTGGGATGCCGAAGATTTCGCGAATCACTTCCTTATCGTCAAAATGGTGCTTCACGCCCTTGATTTCCTGATAGTTCTCGTGACCCTTTCCGGCTACGAGAATCACATCGCCCTTCTTGGCCATCATGCAGGCTGTGCGGATGGCTTCCTTGCGGTCAACGATGCTGATTACCTTCTTCATCTGCTGGGCATTGAGTCCGGCAAGCATGTCGTTGATGATGTCCTGCGGCTCCTCAAAGCGTGGGTTGTCGCTGGTGATGATTACCTTATCGCTTTGCTTCACAGCCTCCTGGGCCATCAGCGGGCGCTTACCCTTGTCGCGGTTGCCGCCGGCTCCGCATACGGTGATTACTTCGCCGCCCTTGCCGTCGAGCACTTCGTGAATGGCGTTCAATACGTTCTCCAGGGCATCTGGGGTGTGGGCATAGTCAACGATGGCGGTATAACCCTCTGGCGACTGGATAGGCTCCAATCTTCCGCTTACGCTGTGAAGGGTGCTCATCACTACGAGCACATCCTCTGGGTTCTTGCCGAGCATCACGGCTGCGCCATATACGGCGAGCAGGTTGCTCACGTTGAACTTGCCGATAAACTGCACGCCCACTTCTCTGCCGTCAATCTCCAGATACATGCCGCCGAAGTGACACTCCAGGATTCTGGCCTTAAAGTCGGCCATAGAACGGGTAGAGTAGGTCTTCACGGTAGCCTTGGTGTTCTGTACCATAATCATGCCGTTCTTGTCGTCGGCATTGGTGATGGCAAAGGCTGTCTTTGGCAGACCGTCGAAGAATGCCTTCTTGGCATTGCGGTAGTTCTCGAAGGTCTTGTGATAATCCAGATGGTCGCGGGTCAGGTTGGTAAACAATCCGCCGGCAAACTGCAATCCGCCGATACGCTTCTGGGCGATGGCATGCGAAGAGCACTCCATGAAGGCATACTCGCAGCCAGCCTCTACCATCTTGCCCAGCAGCATGTTCAGCTCTATAGGGTCTGGAGTGGTATGGTCGGCAGGAATCGCCTCGTCCTCAATGTAGTTGCACACGGTAGAGAGCAAACCGCACTTGTGGCCGAACTTGCGGAACATATTATATAATAAGGTGGCGATGGTGGTCTTTCCATTGGTACCAGTCACGCCAACCAACTTCAGTTTTCTAGATGGGTCGCCGTAGTAAAGGGTTGCCACCTTGCCTACTGCATCCTCGGTAGATGCTACCTGAATGTAAGTTACGCCCTCAACCTTCTCCTCAGGCAAGTCCTCGCACAATATTGATTTTGCGCCCAGTTCCAATGCCTTTGGAATAAACTTGTGGCCGTCAACCTGTGTGCCCTTCATGGCAACGAACAGATGACCTTCCTTAATCTTTCGGGAGTCGATGTTGATGCCCGACACCTCTACATCCACATCGCCGATAATCTGAATCGGCTCGATGTTTTTGAGTAATTCTTGTAACTTCATGTAATTGTTTTTTATAAATTTACACCTTATTATATATAGAGAGTTGAATTATGTATAAGGAGCTGAACTCAACCCTTAATCTGTCTAGGGTTGAGTTCCACTCTTGTTTAGTTGAGTTCAAGAGAGCATACGGCTCCCTTCTTCACCGGTGTTCCCGGAATCAGACTCTGCTTGATAACCTTTCCTCTGCCCACAATTCGGGTTTTGATGCCTCGGCTCTCCATGTTGAAGATGGCATCTCTTGCGCCCATGCCCATTACGTCGGGCACGGTGCCCTTGCCGTATTGCTTCTCTCTGATGAGTCGGATGCTTCGGCTTCCCATTTGTTCAGCCTTGCCCCAGATAGGGTTACCGTTGGCATAGCTTCCACCCCAGTTGGTGTTGGTCTTGATGCCCAGGTGGGTGAGCACATAGTCGGCGGCAAGCACATTGCCGTTCTTCACGTCTGGCACGAAGATGGATGCAGAATCCTTGGCATCCTTCACGTCGAGTTTCAGGCTCTGTGCCATGATGCCTTCTGCAATGTCGTGGAACACCTTTCCGCTCATGCTGCCTCCAGATGCAGGCAAGCCCGATTTCTGGATGCACACGATGCAGCTGTAGCGCGGATTGTCGGCTGGGAAGTAGCCGGCGAAGCTTACCAGATAGTTGGTTCCGCCGCTCTTGTAGCCGCCGGCACCCTTTGAAACCTGTGCCGTACCCGTCTTTCCAGCCACCTTGAAGTTAGGCGAACCGGCTCTCTTGCCGAGTCCCACGCTCACCACCTGTTCCAGTATGGTTTGCAATTCCTTGATACTCTTTTCCTTGGCTATCTGTGGTCGCATCACCTCTGGCGGAAATTCCATGATGGTTTCTCCGTTCTTCACCACCTTGCTCACAAATCGTGGGCGCATCATCTTGCCGTTGTTGGCTATGGTGTTGTAGAAGGTGAGGGTAGAGATAGGTGGCACCTGGGTTTCATATCCTATACTCATCCATGGCAGGGTGGTTTTTGCCCAGTTGTCATACTGGCCGTGGCTGTTTCTGTGCGGCATGCGGATTCTCGCCGGGGTAGCACCCATCAGCGGAATCTTCAGGTCGTCGTTCAGACCCGTGCGGTAGATGCCCTCCACGAATTTCTCCGGGTGGTTCCTGTAGTGGTCGTCGATGATGCGGCTCACACCGATGTTGGAACTGTACCACAGGGTCTGTGGCAGGCTCAGCATTCTGTATCCGCCCTTGCGCCAGTTGTGGTCCTTCATGTCTCTGCCATACATCTGCCATATACCGCAGCCCGTATCCACATGATAGGTGGTATCAACCACGCCGTCGTCTAGTGCCACGAGGATGGAGGCTGGCTTGAACACCGAACCCGGCTCCAGCAGGTCGCTCACGGCATGGTTATGAATCTCTCTGTATTCACCGTCAAAGCATTTCTCCATGTTCACGATGGCCTTGATGTCGCCCGTAGGCACATCCATCACGATGGCTACACCCACGTTGGCGTTGATTTCCTTCAGCTCTTCGATGAGCGAACGCTCCGCCAGGTCTTGCATGCTCACGTCGATGGTGGTCACGATGTCGGCACCGTCGATAGGAGGGGTGTCGGTGATGTCGAGGAACTTGTTGCGCACCTTGCGGCGATGCACGATACCATTGGTTCCGCGCAGGATGGAGTCGTAGCTCAGCTCCAGTCCGAATCGGGCTGTATCCTTGGCACCAAACATGGCGCCGATGGTACGTCCGGCCAGCGAACCGTAGGTTCTGGTACGGGCATTATACTCCTCCCAGTGGAAACCGCTCTTGTAGGGAGACATGCGGAAAACCGGCAGGCTCTTCACCTCGGTAAAGGTGTTGTAGTCGATGCGGCTGCCGTATATCGCCCAGTGGCGACTCTTCTTGCCACGGCCCTCGATGAGGCTTCGCTTGAATTCCTCAGCGCTCTTCTCCGGGAATATCTTGTGCAGACCCTGGCAGATGGAATCCTGTTTCACATCCCACAGCGAGTCGTTCTTGGCAGTTGACAATGCCTGGAAGTCCATGTAAACCTTGAACTCAGGCAGCGAACTCGCCATCAGCTGACCGGCGCAACTCAAAATGTTGCCTCGGTTTGGCTTCACGGTCACGGAATCCTTCTTCTGTCGCTCGGCAACCTTCATCCAGTAGTCGTGCTTGGCAGTCATGATATAGAATGCCTTTCCTACTATGGCTACGGCCATCAGCGTCATGATGATGGCTATGGCGCTGTAGCGGGGCATTACTTTCTTATGTTCAAACTTGCTCATTCTTCTGGTACATTAATGATGTAGGGAGGCTGGGTAGCGATGTGCAGGATGCTGTCCTTGCTGTGTTTCAGCACTTCGAGCACATTGCTCTCGCGACTCTTCTCTGTTATCTGACTGCTGGTTGACAAAGCCTTGTACTTGGTGTCTTGCAGCTCTTTTTGCAGTTGGTCCAACTCGATGAGGTCCTTTTGGATGCTGTATCGGTTGGATATGTAGATGATGACGAAAAACACGATGAGTATAAACAGCCATATCTGCTTGCGTATGATTTGAGCGGTGAGGATGTCACCACCCAGAATCTTGCGCAGGGTGAAGCTTGCGGAGCCCGAAGCCTCCTCCTCTATGGCTTGCTTGGCAATCACCGCCTTGAGCGACTCTTCGGGAGTAGCTTCTTCCGCAGGGTTGTTTACGATCAGTTTTTCCTTGTTTTCTTCCATTTTCTTATTTCCTTTCAGCTATTCTAAGTTTGGCACTTCTGCTTCGGGGGTTTCTCTCCTGCTCGTCGGCATCAGGTATGATTACCTTGTTGTTCACGAGCTTGAACGGAGTCTCTATTCTTCCGAAGAAGTCCTGCTCTATCTTTCCTTCCGGGTTGCCCGCCTTCATCATGTTCTTCACGATGCGGTCTTCCAGCGAGTGGTAGGTGATAACCGAGAGTCTGCCGCCCGGCTTCAGCAGTTCGGTGGCAGAGCGGAGCATCTCTTTCAGGGCATCCATCTCGTGGTTCACCTCTATGCGCAGTGCCTGGAAGAGCTTGGCCATCTCCTTCTTCTCACGCTCTCGCTTGAAGAGGGGTTCCACGGCAGCCATGAAGTCCTTGGTGGTCTTGATAGGGCTGGTGGCTCTCGCCTTGACCAGGGCTGATGCGATGCGGCGCGAGTTCTTCAGCTCGCCGTAGAGATAGAAGAGGTCGGCAAGGGCTTCTTCCTCATATTCGTTCACGATGTCGGCAGCAGTCTTTCCGGCTCTCTTGTTCATGCGCATGTCGAGCGGAGAGTCGAAGCGGAACGAGAATCCGCGGCTCTCGTCGTCGAAGTGATGGCTCGATACGCCGAGGTCGGCAAGCAGACCGTCGATCTTCTCCACGCCATAGTAGCGCATCCAGTTTTTCAGGTATCTGAAGTTGGAGCAAACGAAGGTGAAGTCGGGATTTGCCACCACGTTTCGTTCGGCATCGGCATCTTGGTCGAAGCTGTAGAGGTGTGCGCCCTCGCTGAGGCGGGAGAGTATCTCCCTGGAGTGTCCGCCACCGCCGAAGGTTACATCTACGTAGATGCCGCCCGGCTGGATATTTAGTCCGTCAACGCTCTCTTTCAGGAGAACGGGTACGTGGTATGTTTCTGCTGTCTTAATCATATCGTCTTTTCTCTTTTCTTTATAAGTTACTTATTTTTAACTCCTTCCCCTTATGCACATGTACCTATTAAATCGCGTATGTACCTATTTAAAAGGGAATTCGGGTTCAAAGGTACACAAAATTCCCCACATACTGCCACTTTTCTCTGCAAAATTTTATAAAGGACTATAAAAAAGTTGTTTTGGTACCATTTTGGCTCAGTTTGAACCGAATGTAATTGAAACTCAAAAATCGCAGAATTTTGTCTTGATTTCTGCACGAATGATGCTATTTTATAGGAATTTTAGGCAAAAATGATAAATTTTTGGAAAAAATGACTCGTATTTAAAAAAGAAGAACTAATTTTGCACGTACTTATAAGTTTTAATGAACATGAGTGCTTCAATTGAGAAAACGATAGATATAGAAAAGATACTGAAGAGCAAGATGGGAAGCAAGGCGAAGTACGTGCCGGGTTTCCTGGTTTCTTGGCTTAAGAAAATCATTCACGAGGACGAGGTCAACAAGTTCTTGTGGGAAAGTCGTGGCCTTTCCGGTACGGAGTGGCTCACCGAATGCGTGCGCTATCTGAAGATGGATGTAGAGATTGTGGGCTTGGAGAATCTGCCAGATAAGAACGACGGCAAGCTCTATACCTTCGTGTCTAATCATCCGCTGGGCGGACAGGACGGTGTGTGCCTGGGTTCCATCATCGGAAAGCATTATGACGGCAAGTTCCGCTATCTGGTCAACGACCTTCTGCTTAATCTTCCGGGACTCAAGCCTGTAAGCATCGGCATCAACAAAACCGGTCGCCAGAGCCGTGACTTCCCGCGCATGGTGGAGGCCGGTTTCCAGAGCGACAACCACATGCTCATGTTCCCTGCGGGCCTGAACAGCCGCAAGCAGCCGGACGGCAGCATCCGCGACCTGCCTTGGAAGAAGACTTTCATTTCCAAGAGCGTGGAGTATCAGCGCGACGTGGTGCCTATCCACTTTGGCGGGCGCAACTCAGAGCGATTCTATCGCATCGCCCGCTTCAGCGACAAGCATCTGCCGTTCAATCTCGCCATGCTTTTCCTGGTTGACGAGATGTACAAGAACGTGGGCAAGCATTTCCGCATCGCCATCGGCAAACCTATTCCTTGGCAGACCTTCGATCATAGCAAGTCGGCCACCGAGTGGGCACAGTATGTGAAAGACAAGGTTTACGAATTATAATAAAGCATTATAAGCATCGTAAAGCATAATATAGATTTATCAATAGTTCGTTAATAATTCAATAATGTGCTAAGCAGCTATACGCTGTAAG
>OOCQ01000760.1_pt1 | contig 24451 bp, 20 predicted proteins | sample 1671121 | NCBI WGS metagenome assembly OOCQ01 (sample SAMN06348124, study PRJEB24527) | human gut metagenome | biome: human gut; feature: ankylosing spondylitis patient; material: feces | host: Homo sapiens | place: China | collected 2015-10 | reverse complement strand
GATGATAAATGCAACAGGACCATTTTGGGCGAGAAACTAGTTAATTCTGAGTTGCAAGACCTTTCTATATGGGGCTTAATGCTCATTAACTTAAGTTATACACCACAGGTAGGGTGGTTCGTAAAAACATTTGAGTTTGACTCCGTAATTTCGAGGACTCAAATTGTTTCCCTTTTGTCGAACATGGAGGATATCAAAGAAAGTGCGCTCAAGGCAATACCTCCCACTCTTAAGCGAATTTCAGCTTTGCCTTTAGGTAAGATTGGTTTCGGAACCAGCGATAAAGCTTCTAAAGACTTAGGCGGTTTGTCTTTCTATCGTACTGCTTGGCAAAATGCCGATTCAAAAGTTATCTTGTATGCCTTATACAAATTTGCAGAAGCTTGTGGAGAATATTATCAGTTTACCCTGACCCGATTAATGGATACAACAATTGAGAGTGATGGCGTTAGTCCTGTTCAGATATTCGGATTGGACAGAGAAACGATGGTTGGTCTGCTCAAAGGTCTTGCAACCAACTATCCAGAATTCATTTCAGTGACTTTTACTTTAGATCTTGACAACATCAACTTGCGTCAAGATAAGACTGCAGCAGACATACTTGACTTGTTCTAATATATAAGTTCTATGGACAATAAATATAAAGACTACTTTGACATTGACCCTGATTATTTTCCAGCGGTCAATCCTGATGTTATCAAAAGCAACCCAGAACTTTGGAAGAAGTTCTATCCTCACGAAACTTTTATCAAACTGATAAAGGACATCGTGAGTGTGCTTAATCGTCAGCAAAAGCAGAATATATGGGTGGAGGGAGCATATGGCACAGGAAAGTCACATGCTGTCCTCACTTTGAAGCATCTTCTTGACTCTACAGAACAAGAGACAAAAGAATATTTTGAGACATTCAACCTTGATCAGGACTTGTTGAAGAAGTTTCTGTACGTAAAGAGTGAAGGCAAGATTATCACGGTTCATCGCTATGCCTCATCAAGCATCAAAGGTGATAATGACTTGTTCATTGCTATCCAGGAGAGTATTGAACAGGCATTGCGTGATGCGGGCATTGATAATGCCGCACATGGAGCGATGAAAGATGCGGTTGTTAAGTATCTGAGCGATGAGTACAACAAGCAATATTTCAATGGACTAGTAACGGGCCCTTATGCAAGCCTTTTTGGTGGTAGCGACGCAGATAAGATTATAAAAGATCTTCAAGAGTACACAGAGGATGCTCTACGAGAGCTCATGCGGAAGATATTTAAGGTAGCCAATGAACGCCAAATAAGGGCATTTACTTTGGATGATAAGGGACTATGTGAATGGATTCGTGAAACCATTAGACAAAATAAACTCAATGCAATTGTGTTCATTTGGGATGAGTTCACAGAATACTTTCAAAACAACATGACAGCACTCACTGGCTTCCAAACCATGCTGGAACTCAGCGAGACAGAACATTTCTGTTTCATACCCGTAACGCACAAGAGCGAGGCACTCTTCAGTGCACAAGATACGATGAAGAACAAGATTCTTGGTCGTTTCGTGCGCCCCCGTTGTGTTATAGAACTTCCTGAAAACATGGCATTCCAATTGATGGGAGCCGCTATGCAGAAGAACAGCGATCCTGTCATATATCAGGAGTGGACAGAGGAGATTCTTCCCGACCTATGCGACCGTACGGTAAATTCACGTGTGATTGTCGGCAAACAGACCAAACTGAATGATGAGCAGATGAGGGGAATACTACCTATTCATCCTTATGCTGCAAGTTTATTAAAACACATCTCTACGTCATTCGACTCAAACCAGCGTTCAATGTTCGATTTTATCAAGAACGACCGTGGTGATGACACCCATGCTTTTCAATGGTTTATTAAAAATTGTGGTCCACTTGATGACAATCCATTGTTGACCATTGACATGCTTTGGAACTTCTTCTATGACATGGGTAAAGAGTCTCTTGCACTGAGTATCCGTCAGATACTAGACAACTATCCACGCCTAAGCCGTGCGAATCTGCTTGAGGATGAAAAGAGAGTTCTAAAAGCAGTTCTCTTGTTCCAGGCTATATCGTTTGAGGTTCGAGATAGTGTAGATTTGTTCTTGGCAAACGAGAAAAATCTGAATAGTGCATTTGAAGGTTCAGACCTTGAAGGTAAGGCTTCACACATTGCGGAGAAACTTGTAAGAGATAAGATTCTCTATAAGAAGATTGTTGGCAAGAACGATGTGTATTCTGTGTTGATTGGTGAGATGTCCGAGGATCAGATAGAAAAGCACAAGAAAAAATATCTGACCAAGACAACCTCCTCGTTGATAACAGATGGTGCTTTGGACGAGGCTATAGAATTGCCAGCAGCATTAAAATTGCGCTATAAGTTAGTATATGCCGGTATTACTGATTTTGAACAAACAACCAAGAAATGCATGAACGAGGCTGAAAGAGATGGAAAACATCTCTATGGTGTCGTTACATTCGCCAAAGATTCGTCTGAACGATTGGCTCTTAGCCAGAAAATAACCACAAAGCTAAACGAAAATCCGGATACGCCTGTTATCTTCATCGACTGTAGTAAGACTCTGCTTGGTGAGGAACAATTCGCAGAATGGGTAGAGTTTAAGGCCAAGGCTGATTACCACTCTGGTAAAGACAAAGATCAGTCTACACAGAACTCTAACTATGCCAACGATGTTCTGAAGAACTGGCGTAAGAACATCAAGGATGGAGAATTTGTCTATTATTCGAAGGTACGTCTCAATGGAGAAACACTGGCAACAGAAGATGCTCTGATGGACGAACTATGTGCCTATAATAGAAAGATTTTCACCAATGGTCTTGAGTGTTATAACGTCATAGCTAACATGTGGACTCTTAATGCAGCCCGTCAAGGCGCAGAATGTGGTTTGAAAGAAGAAATTGCAGGAACCTTCAGATCTTCCAATCCTAACACCAAGTTGGAGGTTGCACTTAATGGTGCATGGAAAGTACAGGATTATTGGACATCAAGCCCTTCGCTCAACATCTCTGCCATAAAGGCAAGATTGGAAGAGTTGATGAGAACCAAATTAAGACGGGATGGTAGAATCTCTATCAGAACGATCTTTGAGACTCTGTCAGAAGCCCCCTATGGATTTATGCCATGCAATCTTTCTGCCTTTATTCTTGGTTTCTTGCTGAAAGAATATTGTGGCGGTAAATACACTTGGAGTGACGATACGACTAGTGATGAACTTACTGTTGACAAGATGAAGGAGATGATTCATGAGATTCTCCAACAAGAAAAGACCCCAAACCCACGTTATCGTGACAAGTATATTGTTACGATGCCACAAGAGGTGAAGGCATTCATTGACATTACTTCAAAAGCATTTGGTATATCAAAGTCGCAATGCACCTCCGTAGAAGCTGCAAGGGAAAGAGTGCGTGCCAAAATGCGTGAACTTTCGTTCCCTATTTGGACACTTGACTATATTATCGAGGGTGAATCAATTGATACAGATGTAGAGGTGGTCAAACGTCTTGTTGAGCTTTATGGTTTCCTTGCAAACAATGTGAAGGAAGAGACAGACATGTCAGAAAATGATATCGCAATTGAGATTGGCAAGATTAGTTTAAAGAATGCGTCTGCTATATCAGATCTTGAGAAGTTGTTCACGGCAGAGAAATGTCAAATAGGCATCAAGGCCTTCCTTGATGTATACAAGGATGGAGAGTTGATTAAGCTTGCGAATGCAGTTAATGATGGTAACCAGTATATTAATGTGCTTCGCAGTAAGTTCGCTGTTGATGCAGCTAATTGGGTATGGCGTAAGGGAACGGCAGAAGCTGTGATTGACTCAGTTATCTTAGAGTACCAAATTATCGAAGAAAGCAACAAATGTGTTGGTACTAGCAAGTCGTATAAAGATGCACTTCGCGCATGGAGTGGCAAGGCAAATAACATGCGTCTGTCTTTCAGTGCAATCAAGAACGATGTTGATGACCTGGATGTGTTATTGGGATACATCTATGAGATTTGTACAACAGACCAGCTCCAAGAACAGCACAAGCAAGCCTTCTTAGATAGCATGAAGATTTTTGGTGCAAAATTCGTAGATTTTTACAACAATCGTCAGAACGACGTGTTTAAGAAAGTTTGCGATTTCGAATTGACCGGCCTTAGCGATGCTGACAAAGACAAAGTGTATGGAGCTATGCCTATGGGCTGCTTCACCAAGGATAAAGTCGGTTACAGTAACTTAGTAGCCCAAATGGTAGAAGAACAGAAGAAGGGATTAAACTCTATGAAGCTCAGAAACATTTGGCGAGAAAAGACAAATACGTCAAGTCCGTACCAATGGTCTGAGCAATTCTCGATGCCTATTTTTGCAATGTTGGCTGAACAGGAAGTGACTGTATGTCGTAAGATTTTCGCAACAATCAATTCAAACAAAGCAGATGCAAAGGATATTTCCGATGCCATCACATATCTTGAGAATGCGAAATTCTTTGACTTCTTGAGTGATGCCTCACAGCGTGATAAGATGTTTGTTAAAAACATTATTCGTGATAATGCGGTCATGCTATCAAACATTGCTGAGGTAAAGGATTATTTGCGAAGTCACGTGACTGATGTACCATACTATTGGTTTGGCTCACCATCTGTTCAATCAACCTTAAATAAAATGGCCGAGGCTAAGTATAACAAAGATGGATACGAAATCGCCTTCCAGAAGATTGACCAGATGAGTGCCGAGGATGTAAAGAAATACCTCAAAGACCTTATCAAGAACAACAAGAACGTAGGTGTAGAAATAATTAAAAACAATTAAAGCCTATGACTCGCGAGGAAGTTTGCACTAAAATAGACAAATATTTAAGTAACGATTGCCACCAACCGATAATGGTTGATGTGGCTGCCACTACTGAATTGTGTCAGTTGGAAAGCCATTACAATGTTGGTCATTTATTTCTAAAGGCCAGTAAGTTTGTCAATGATGGCGGTTTTTTGATGATGGATCAACTAAAGAATGAAGTTCAGACCCAACATGGTGTTGTTTTCTTAACAGAAATATCAACTTATTTGAAACTTCATGGAGAAAATGAACTGAAGTCACAGTTGCGTGCTCTATTGGATATACAGTTAGAGGGGAAATTGATTATTATTACACATGCATGCCAAAAGTTCATGAAAAAGTTCGACCGTCGATTGTTCGACACGAATAGAATCATGTTTATTGGTGTATCGGATGATGCCAATCTTTCAAAGATATTCTTCATCTCTAAGCGTATTCCACTCAATTATGATTTGATAGAGGCACCTTTCGCTCATTCTTTACGCGAACTTCCTGCTATGTTGGAGAAACACGACATCAAAGACATATTTGTTATAACGGAATTGAAAAAGGGTGATTTTCCCAATACGTTGTTAGATATTCGTGAGGTGTCTTCATCGCATGAGGCACTTGTTAACTTCTACACGGAGCTGATGAACTTGAACAAGTCTTTCGGAACAGAAGAGCAGTGGACTGAACTGTTGAGAATTCTGCAGCATGAGAATTATGAATGGAGTGCTATTGAGAAAAATCCCGACCTCCTAAAAATGGTTTTGTCCAAGGGTACGGCTTCTACTCAGAACGCTTTCGTTGAGTGGATAAAATTTATAATCAAAAAACTTCATGGTGCAAAAGGCAATGAATATCTTACAGCAGTTATTGCAAAATCCAATACGGTAGAAGAATATAAGACTTGGCTCTATGACTATCTCTTAGAAATAGAGGTTAACGATGGAACATTCCAGCAGTACTACAAAGAGCGTAAGGAGTTGTTGTCAAGCTACGAGATGGATTCCAATTTCATAATATCGTATTGTAAAAAAGTGACTGCAAAGGAATCGCAGGCACTCTATTACTTGACAGACAACACCAAGATAGAAAAAGAAACCATCATAAAGAGTATTAGTAGCTTTGTCGCAGGACATAGCCGGGAAGAGTTTGAAGATGTGTTGAAGAAGGTCTATCCAGCCCTTGCCGAATATCTTTCCCCATACAATTATAGTCAGTTTAGTGAGTATTTTGACCAATATAAATATTCAAAGGTCACAAATACGATGACTCCACGTTTCATTCAGCTGGCAGAACAGGAAGTTTCAGAAAAACGCTTTCTTGACATGCCTCCAAGAGCAAAGGTAATAGACAAGATGGAGAAGAAAAAATCACATCTCTATTTTGTTGATGCTCTAGGTGTTGAATTTCTTGCTTACATACAAGAACAATGTTACAAGCGCGGACTGGACTTTTCTGCTAAAATCGGTTATTGTAATTTACCGTCTATCACATCGATGAACAAAGAGTTTGTTGATGAATTTAGCTCATGTACAAGCATTAAAAGCCTTGACGAACTAAAGCATGATGGTCAATTCGACTATAATTACGAAAAGGTAAAGCAACCAATCCATTTAGTAGAAGAACTTGCCATCATTGACGAAGTAATATCTATAATAGATAGTGACTTACAGCAAGGTAGTCTTGAACAGGTTTTCATAGTTTCTGACCATGGCTCAAGTCGAATGGCAGTAATTGCAGAATCAGAAAATAAATGGGAAATGTCAGAAAAAGGTCAACATTCAGGACGTTGTTGCCCTAAGTCAGATCTTGATATTAAACCTGATTGTACAATTGAAGAAAACGATTTCTACATTCTATTGAACTATGATAGATTCAAGGGCGGTCGTAAGGCTAACGTGGAAGTTCATGGAGGAGCTTCTTTGGAAGAAGTTCTTGTGCCTATTATAGAAGTAACAAAGCGTGGTCAAGCTATAGAATGCAAATTAGATAATACCTCGAAGGTTGTAACCTCAAGTTTTAAGAAAATTGCGAAGATTAGGATATACTTGAGTAAGACTCTGGATGATGTTTCTATCTTAGTAGATGGCAAATACTATTACAGCGCCCAATTGGTGGATGGTCAACAGTATATCTATGAGATAGCTTTACCTGATATCAAGAAAGCAGGCATACATACTTTCGATGTCCTTGTCGGCGAGTCATTCGTTGCAAAAGGCATATCGTTTGAGATGAAGAAAGAAGGTGCTAACGAACATAAGTTTTTTTAAATGAATTCATATTATGCAAGATAAATTAAGAGAATATTTTGAAGATATGGTGGTGTATAAGGATTTGAAAGAAAGCAATTTCTTTAAATCCTTAAGCTTACCTGCATTCCTCCGCGACTGGCTTCTCAAAATGTTTGAGGATGAAGATGGACATTTTGATGTTACAGAAATGACAGATTTCATACATCAATACATTCCATCAAAAGTTCAGTGGACTGGTATCAAAAATAGAATAGTGAAAGAAGGTGAGACAGTAAAGCTTCTCACTAGAATTTCAATTGATATTGATATCAAAACTCAAGATGTTACATTTTCTCTCCCTGATTTCGGTCTCAACAATAAGGAGACTCTGATAGAGGATAGAGTTTGGGATGAATGCAAGGATGAACTTGTAAAAGCAAAGGAAAGTTGGGGAATTATAGAATTAGGTTATCGCTATCCAGAAGGCAAAACACCAGGTAAAATCAAATTGGTCTCTTTTGCCAATTTTTGTCCCTACGAAATAGACCTTGACTTTTACAAGGATGTTCGTCGTAACTTTTCTGTTCAAGAATGGATTGATGTTATCTTGGGTGCTATCGACTACAATGCAGATGGATATGAAACAGAAGCTCAAAAATTAGCCATGCTAACACGTCTTCTTCCATTTGTAGAAAAGAGAGTAAACCTCATAGAGCTTGCACCAAAGGGTACAGGTAAATCCTATGTATTTGGCGGTATAAGTCGCTATGGATATCTTTGTGGTGGCAAGATGACACGTGCCAAGTTGTTTTATGATTTGGCTCGTAGGGAAGAGGGACTTGTGTTCTATCATGACTTTATAGCTTTCGATGAAATCTCCAAAGTAGAGTTCGATAATCCAAATGAGATGGTACAAACACTACTTGGATACATGGAGCAAGGTACAGTTAAGATAGGTGACAAGAATGACGTAGCAGAAGCTGGTGTCGTAATGCTGGGAAATATAGACCAGGAGGACATGGATGAATGGAAGAATATGTTTGCCGGATTGCCATCTTTTTTAAAGAATAATAGTGCCTTAATTGACCGTATTCATGGTTTTGTTAAAGGTTGGGATATTCCTCGTATGAACGAGGGATTGAAAATCTGTGGCTGGGCATTAAACAGTGAGTATTTCACATCTATTATGCACATGTTGCGAGATGATGTTTCATATCGTGCCATTGTAGACCGTCTGGTTGACTATCCAGCCGATTCGGATACACGAAACACTGAAGCTGTAAAACGTATTGCAACCGCATACCTCAAACTGTTATTCCCTCATGTTAGAACTGCTGAAGATGTTAAGCCTCGTGAATTTAACCAGTATTGTTTGCGCCCTGCTTTCAGAATGCGAGAAATTGTTCTAAGACAAATGGGTATGCTTGACGTTGAATACAAGGGAAAAGAAATGCCTAAATTTTCTATAAATCCTGTCGGTGATGAGAGTTAAGGAATGTTTAGCTTGCGGTAAGAGACCGCTAGACAAAGACACCATTGGTATCAATAAAAAGCTACTTGGTGAAGATATTGAGAATTATTATTGTATGGACTGTTTGGCTGATTACTTAGGTTGTACGGTACAAGATATTCTTGATAAGATAGAAGAATTTAAAGAAGAAGGTTGTAAACTATTTAGTTGAACAAATGAAAAGACTCATTTATGCAGATAATGCGGCTACGACCAAGATGAGTCAAGCTGCGTGTGAGGCAATGATGCGATTTCAGTTGACTGATTTCGCCAATGTCTCACAGCCTTATTCTTTTGCTCGTAGTGCTAAAAAAGCATTAAAAGAGGCGCGAGAAACCATAGCAAGATGTATTAATGCTTCTCCTAATGAGATTTTTTTTACTTCATGCGGAACGGAAAGTGATAATTGGGTTATTAAGGGATGTAAGTGTAGTAGAATATATACCTCACTAATAGAACATCATGCTATATTGAATGCTTGTATAGATGTTGCTTCAGCAGGGAAAGAAGTTTTTTATATACCTGTTAATAATACAGGTATGATTGATTTTCAAACTCTAAATAATTTACTTTCTGAAAAATCGTTGGTTTCTATAATGATGGCAAACAACGAAATTGGTACAATACAGCCAATAAAGCAACTTGCAAGAATTGTACACGATCATAATTCCTTATTTCACACAGATGCAGTTCAGGCTGTTGGACATATCCCTGTTGATGTACGAGACTTAGATGTTGATTTTTTATCTGCTTCTGCTCATAAATTTAATGGTCCAAAAGGTATTGGCTTTTTGTATATAAAAGAAGGGCTTAAAATTAATCCGTTAATATCAGGTGGCGCACAAGAAAACTCTTTGCGAGCAGGTACAGAAAACGTTGCGTCAATAGTGGCAATGGCAATAGCGTTAGAAGAGAATACATCTCAGTTAGAAGATAATATGACATATATTCAAGGCTTAGAAAATGCCCTTATACAAAAGTTATTATCATTGAATGTTGTATTTCATAAGAATGGTGCTGAAGTAAAAATCCCAGGAAATGTAAGTTTATCCTTTAATGGATTTAGTGGCGAGTCGTTATTGCATCGTCTAGATTTATGTGGAATATGTGTATCAACAGGTTCTGCATGTGATAGTAGGAATACTCAGATTTCTCATGTTTTAAAAGCCATAGATTTGGATGAGTCTTTTGCGAAAGGTACTATACGCATCTCATTAGATAAGAATAATACCTATGAAGATGTAAATAGGATTGCAGAAGTATTAGCTCATATTGTTAAATAAAAAAGTTCTATAATCTGTAATAACAAAAGGAAATGTGGATTATTATAGCGGAGGAGATGTCCTATGCAAAAATAACAAATAAGAGTATAGTAGGCTAAAATGTAAACATAGAAATATGAAAGATAATTCAAATAATATCCCAGAACTGCTATCTCCTTTTGATCAGTTGAGAGAAGTGGATGGCGAGGGTAAAGAGTGGTGGAACTCGCGAAAGCTGGCACGTGTGATGGGGTATGGTAAATATTGGAACTTTGAGCGTGTGCTTGCCAAGGCTCAGGCGTGGGTATCTCAAAAAGGATATTCATTAGGAGTGCATTTTGTCGAAATGGAGGAAATGGCAGAACTAGGAAGTGGTGCGACACGCAAAGTCATCTCCTTGAACCTATCTCGTGTGGCGTGTATGGCTGTTGCCATGAATGCTGACGCAAAAAAGGCGATGGTAAAAGTGGCAAGAGACTACTTTTCGCAAACCATGACACCCGAGGTTATGGAAAAGAGCATGGAGTCAACCATCATTCTTTATCGTGGTGTCAAAGGAAAAGCTCAAGTGCAAGTCATCTTCGATACCGATACATTTTGGCTCTCTCAGCAGAGAATGGCAGAGTTGTTCGGGGTAACAGTTCCTACTATCAATTATCATCTTGACCAAATTGATAAAAGTGGGGAAATCCATTTGTCCGATGCAATTAGAAAAATTCGAATACCTTCGGACAAATGGTCTGGAGAAGTCTTGATGTATAATCTTGATGTAGTGATTGCCGTTGGCTATAGAGTGAACAGTTATGAGGCAACTCAGTTCCGTATCTGGGCTACCGGTGTTTTGAAGGAGTACTTGAAGAAAGGTTTCGTTCTGGATGATGAACGTCTGAAAGGCAAAAACGTTTTTGGAGCGGATTATTTTGATGATTTGCTGGAGCGTATTCGTGAGATACGTACCTCTGAGCGCAGGTATTATCAAAAGGTAACTGATATTTACAGTGAGTGTAGTGTTGATTATGACAAAAACTCAGAAGTTACACTTGCTTTTTTCAAGACTGTTCAGAATATCATGCATTATGCTGTTTCTGGTCAGACTGCCGCTGAAATCGTATATCATCGTTCTGATGCAGAGCGTCCACACATGGGATTGACAACTTGGAAAAATGCGCCCAATGGCAGGGTTATCAAGAGTGATGTGACTGTTGCTAAGAATTATCTTTCAGAAAAGGAAGTAGAAGAATTAAATCTGCTTACCACTCAGTATCTGGACTATGCAGAACTTCAAGCCAAAAATCATGTGCTTATGACAATGTCGGATTGGAAGCGAGCTTTAAATCGTTTTCTCGAATTCAATCAACTTGAAGTTTTGATAGATAAGGGAACAATATCTCATCAGCAAGCAGAAGAGAAAGCTGTAGCCGAATATGAAAAATTCCGAATCATTCAAGATCGTGAAATCATGTCCGACTTTGATCAGCAGCTGAAACTATTGTTGAATGGGCGATGAGATATTATGAATGATTAAAGTGAGAGGATGATTTGGTACCATTCTCTCACTTGTTTGATTGTCTACAACTAACTGATAACTAGTTGATAATTTGCCTATTTTACATCTTATGCAGTGGACTGCGTATTTTTACGCACCGAATATATCAATGACTATTTCAACACTTTGGGAAGTAAAATCGTTATCGCGATTCCTAAAACAGCCATGGCAGAACACCAAGTCACAGCCTTCCAAATCACTGCCGAGTGTAAAATCTCTGTATTTGCCACAATGATGCAGACGAAAAAAGAAGATAGGGCAACCAGTATTATAATGGTGATGTAAAATGCGGTAGCCGGGATGGGAATGAAGTTGGCGGCTTTCTTAATTCTTCGCTCGGCTTCTTTGCATTTGTTCTCTATCTGGCCGACAAAATTACAGAGAAGGGTAGCTCCGAATTTTAGAGCCAGATTTTGCATTTCGTCTGAAATGTATGGTTCACACTTCTGGATGGATTCGGACAGTTTTTCAACTTTTGTTCGCAACTCATGCACATTGTCATTCAGTTTGGCCAGTTCCTTTACGTTTAAATTAAGCAGGCGGTTTTCTTCCTCTAAAAATTCGTTGTGAGGATTGCTTTTTACCGTCTTAGCTTCATTCATTTCAGCTGTGAAATCAAATTTCTCCCTCATAGCTTATCGTTTTAATCCTATTTTCGGTTTCTTCCCTAACGAACGACTGGCTGCACGAGCGCATCTGCGAGCCCATTGCAAATCGTCTTCGTCCTTGTCGCGCCACGGAAGGTCGCTTTGAGAACCTCCACCACCTCCATCGGTTGTTACATTGGGAGTATCTATCAGTCCAACAAATATAGCTACAGCCATATCGGTAAGTTCCTGACAGTTGGCAATAAACCTATAATCAAATTCGTCATTGAAACAGTCAAGAACTTTTTCCGGGATATAGAATCTGTAATCCTTACCTTCATAGCTGAGGGTATAGGAAATCATATCCTGACTATATGTGAGATATTGGGTATAGTCAATAGGAGCAACCTTATGTATCGCTGCCTGTTGAACGGTTGGGGGAGTATCGCTCCTAATGGCGGTAGCTGGCTGATGGTGCAGCTTCTTCCATGTCGCAGGAAGTTTCGAGACCATCAGGTTTCTGCTGACTCCCAATTCGGAAGCCTTGTATTTGGTATTCCCATGCATGAGCGCATATCCACGGAGAACTCCTTTCTTATCCTCTCGTTCATACACGACGTAGCCTTTCAGGGTAAGAGCATTCTTGTACTCATCCCATGACCACAATGGCATTGCTTTCAGCACCTCCATGCAGTCCCGATTTACTTGTGGAATGTTGAGATTTCGGATTTGTGCTGCAGTCGTCCAGCCACGTTTCTTTGCCACTCGCTCGGCTGCACGTTGTGCTCGAAGATGAATGTTGTGGTCATTGTTGATATTGCCATTTTCATCCAAACGGCAAACCGCAGCGTGGAGATGGGGAACTTCGCCTTTAGATTCCGTATGCAGCCAAACCGAGTATTTGCTATTAGCCAAATTGGTTTGGCAAGAACGGACTTTTCCGTCCTTGCCGATAATCACTTGTTTGTCGAACTCCTCAGCAAAGTCGTGCCAGAGCTTTTGCCAGTCCTCCATGTCATAGAACTGGGTATGTTCGGGCGAAGGACTCAGCTCGATTCTGATAACGGAGTTCTTTATCGGTCGATGCTGGGATAGGGTCAACTGCATGGAGTTCCATATCCCCATAGCGTCCGGTTCTGAGGGCAACAGGTTGTCCAATACCCGATAAATCTTCTCCGGATGTTTTTTGTGCTGTGATTCGCCGGTAATGTAACGGATGTCGTTTATACCGTGCGATATGGCTTTGGCTTTCGCAATCATTCTTCTTCGGATTTTGGGTTAGACAGAATTTTATTCTTCTCTTTTACTGCATTCAGGAACTGGCAGACATTTTCGGCCACATTGCCAAGTTCCTTGAGCCAGCCGACCATGAACGGAATCTGATTGAACATTGCCATGCGCTGCTTTGTGGACATTCCGTGTAGGGCGGATGTGTATTTTATGAGGTCTGACCGACAATCGTCCAGATTCTGCAACAGAGCAGCTTCTTCTTTCGTAAGCCTTGCTTTGGGCTTGAAGTTATAGGCACGTGATAATATGTAGTCACTTACGGTCATGCCGCATTGCCCGGCCAGTGATTTTATATGCTTCTTCTGAGTAGGAGTGACTTTAGCTCCGATAAAGACACTTCTGGTTTCTTTCGAGGAGTCCGATGTATTTTCAATATCTTCTTTCATTTGAATCGTTTTATAATGGTTGAATAGGTGCGAGCTTGCGAGTACCGCACCGGCGAGGGAACTGAGCAGGCGAGAGCGCCAATGTACAACCGTAACGCAGTGAGGTTATACCTTGGCATATCTCGCAACAGTTACCTGTTGATGCTTCTCGACACGTCATATAGGATGCGTATAGTGAACTGGCACTCAGATAGGAAACATAGGATGATATGAGCCTCTAAAAGGGGGGAGAATATGAATATCTCACATGATGTTTTCCTGCCGACTTTGCTTTATTCTTATATATACGCCCCGACAATAAAGTAAAGTTGAACTCAATAATGGTATTCTGGATTGAAGGCATAATCTTTCCCTTCTTTTATAACCATTTGTTTGTCGCTTAGCAATGTTGCGACCTTTACCGCCTTGTTATAACCGAGTTTTATACCCTGTAATCCGTAACCCTCTTTCAAGCGTTCTATATAATCATCGTAATTGCTGATGTTGCCATTGGCAAAAACGGCATCCAATGCTGGACGATGTACATTCTTTGGAATCTCCTTGTCTGGATCGAACGGTCCTTTGGTTGGTCGTCCAGTCTTCTTCTCTTTTGGCAGATAGGACTCTACCGGTTCGGGCATGGCTTCCTCGTTTATGCGGAAAGCGAAAGGCTCAAACTCACGGTCACGGATATGGACGGCTTCGACTACGCTTACAGCTTTGTCCTCTTTGTCCACTTCGACCTGCATGATGGTTTCCGCTTTATTGTTTAGTTCCGTGCCGATGTGACCACGGGCATGTTCATCATTCTTGTTCTGATGCAAGACGGTATGGATATGGATTTGCTTGTCATCCGTCCACTGCATGAATTTGGAGATGATGTCGGTGGATTCGCTGGAGGAATTGATGTCGTAAAGGAAATCACGAATGCCATCTATGATGACCAATCCCAAATCCGGTATTATGCCAATGGCCTGTTCGACTATCGCCAGACGTAGTTTAGGGGAAAACTTGCGCAGAGCCAGCATAATCAGATTATCCGGATTCTTGTATTCCGGCAAGTCGGCCAAACGTAAGATGCGCTTCAATACCTGCTGGCAATGATACCGCCCCTGCTCTGTGTCTATGTATAGAATCTTCCGCTTATTTTCGGGAAATGTAGACCGGTAATGAAGTACGGTGCTGTTATTCAATGCCGATGCGACAATGGCTGAAACGTTGAAAGTTTTCTTGCTTTTGGCTTTTCCGATGGAAGCACTGAAGTTTCCCAATGTTCCGATAACAGTATCGTCAACCATCAGAACCACCGGGGAGTGTTCGTATGTACTTGTTGCGCTTATTGTTGACTCCGCCATATAAGCGGCCAATTCTTCAGGAGAAAGAATAATAGTGTCTGTCTTTTCCATCGCTACCAGTTTTTAGGGTTCGGTTTACGGCGATGGGAGGCGAGCAAAGACTCATTCTCGTCCTCGAAACTTTGCGGAGCCGGATTCTTCCGGGAAGATTCCAGCCATCTATCCAGTTCGTCACGATAGATGTAGAGATGCTTTCCCTGTTTTATAACCGGAATATCGTCTTTCTTGACCTTGTAATAAAAGGTCGACAACGGCATTTTAAGATAGTTGCAAGCCTCCTGTACGGTCATGGGGACGTGCGTGTTCTCTTTGGTTTTGTACTGCTTGGAAAGTTTCTCCATAAGCAGGTTTTCCATACTTGCGATTCTGTCGCATAGTTCGCCTATCACAGTCGGCAGGTCGTTGAATGTCAGTTGGTCTTTTTCCATATTATAATTAATTTGATTGTTTAATATGCTGCGAACCAACTCAATGAAACCTTGCAGAACAATACAGACCGGATTAATTATTTCGTCTGCAAACTTTTTTTATTGCGAGTCATCATTATCTGTATCTAAATGGAAGCGATAGTCGCCTTTATCTGGTATATCAATGGGAATCTGGCTTGATACATTATCCCGTAAATTAAGCTTAAGATATTCAAGGGTTGCGTTTGCAAGTTCGTATGGAAATGATTTCTTGATAAAAACGGCTCTTTTCGCTAAGGGCACTCCCAAGCGTTCACCGACATTCCATGCCAAATGGCGAAGTCCCGGCGACCTCAGCGGATTGTCTATATTGGAACGAATCGGTTTATATGACTCAGGTTGATTGTAAGCCATATACTCTATATTGGAAATGAGGGTGGCAATATCCTCTTTGGAGAGATAGGGGGCAGTCTTGACGGTTACATATTCCCGAATCGCATCCATAATTTCCGCTTGCCTTTCAATCTCTTTCTTTTTGAGTTCCACCAATATGGAATCATATTTATTCAAATGAGAATCTTGCGGACAATCAGAGTTTACAGTATCTTGATTCGACTGTTGGGACGGAGGACATTTCTGTTCAAGCAAATCCATCGGTTGCTCGATGGGCAGTGTTTCAGTAACATCCGTAGATTCTATGGCGTTCTCTGATTTTACAATAGGGGTATATGGTTCGCCCAAAGAGAAGTTGATAGGATTTTTTGTCAGCCAGTTATAGAAAAATTTGTGCAGGAGTCCGCACAATATGATAGCTATTACCAGTCCAAGGATGACTGGAGTCGTTATACGCATGATATTGATGTCATGGCAAAGGAAAAGATAAGTATCTATGGCCGCATAAATGATAACGGACAGTGCGAGGATAAAACTTATCTTTTTAGTCTGAATTTGTTTTTTATTCGTCATGGTCTGCAAGTATTTGGAATCGTTTCGCGCTAAAGATATAATCGATATTCCAGATAGTTGCAATAAAGAGACTGATAGTTACCACGTATCATGCTAAATATCACGGTCAGAGTATGATTTTTCACCTAAAATCATACTCTGACCGCAGAAATCGAGGACAAAGTAGCTGTCAGTCTTGCCGTGTCAGGGTGATTTTCTTGCTGGCTTCACGTTTGTTGACATCCACGACTTTGATATACCTTTGAGTGGTGGTGATACTCTTGTGCGCCATGATGCTCTGTATGGTGCGGATGTCCGTCCCTGCAGCTGCTTGTAGCGTCGCAAATGTTCTACGATACGAGTGAAATGTTATGTTCTTGGTAATTCCGGCAGAACGAATCCATTCTTTCATCGGTATTTGCGTCCAACTGCGCATAAGCCCCTTGAATACCAAACCCTTCTTTTCAGAATTATAGCCAATCAATCCCAAAGCTTCTTCACTGATGGGAATGATGTCTTCCGCCTTGTTCTTTTGCGTAATGATGTGTACGCATTTCCCACCGGCAGAATAGTCCACGATGTCTTCCCAACATAGCGAGAGAATGTCACTGATGCGCAAGCTGGTCATACAGGAAAACAGCGATGCCGTTTTCAGAATAGGTTTCTTGCAAGGTGTCTCAGCCAATTTGTACAATTCCTCAACTGACAGGGCCTCTTTCATTACATCTTCTGTCTCTATCTTTTCCAAGAAATCATTGACATTGGTCTTTATCATCCCATTACGATAGAGTATTTTCAGGAAACCTCTGAAAGTAGACCAGTATCCTGATGCGGAGTTCCGTGTGATACGTCCGTTACGCCTTAGCTTCTTGGCACTCAGCAGATATTCCCGAAACTTGTTACAGAGGTCGATGTCAATCTCTTCAAAAGTGCATTTATCATGTACGAAGTTACTGAAATGCAGATAGACAAACTCCCATTTCTGGTCATGCTTACGGAGCTGCTTGCGATAATACTCCAGAAAGTCTGCCTTGAGTTTGTACTTGTCAAAGAAGTCATACCGTTCATTGACTACCGACTCGAACCTGCGGCAACGGATGGCTTCGGCTTTCTCGGTCATTACCTCGTTGAAATTCTGTTCACGTTTGTTTCTCGGATTGGCATAGATATAAATACCAAGCGATTCATGACGGATAACTTTCATTGTCTCTTTGTCTCGATACCCCGGATAATAATCCAGATAGAAAGACATCATCCTGCCTTTTAGCGGACGTGTCCTTAATGTCACGGTCTTGCATTCATGCATAATGTTATATTTTTATGGTTATTATTAATTCGTCGGCGAAACTCTATAATGTAATCATGCAGATTACCTACAGCAGGGATTAATTTTTGAATAATTTACGGATAGTCATAAATTAGACTATTTGCGGACACCCATTACCCGGTCAAACTCCACTTTCAGGAATCTGACGAACCGTCCGTTCTTCTCACGGTTGATCTGATGGAATTGCAGAATACCGTAAACCGAATCACGAGAGAGCTTGAATTTCTCCATCGCCTCCTTGACGGTGTAGTATTCCGCCTTGCTCTCCTGCTCGGAACTCTTCGAGAGGTCGAAGTGGAGCTTTGAGTAGAATATCTGCCCATGCTCCTTCTTGGATGGAATGTTGTTCCGATACACCTGCGAACGGATGGCGACACGTGTCATGCCGTACTTTTCCTGAATTTCTTCGGGCGTGTACCATTCGGTCAGGTCGGAATCCACTTCGTATTTGGCAAAGGCGGCATCGATATGTTTCTTGCTGTAATAGTTGAACTGGCGAATTCGTACCTTCGGAACTTTGTGCTGCCGTGTATAAGTCCACACCCATTTGGCGTTGACCTTATATTTCTCTGCAATTTCTTCAGCGGTATAATACTCGGTGATGTCGAAATCTTCTTTGGGCATTATACGTTCATAAGGTTTGGTTTTCATCATCAGTTCGATGTCCGCACGGCGGATGAGCGACTTCTTGCCGCTGATGCGTGAAGCCCGAAGTTTCGATTCCTTTACCAATTTATATATGTACTGTCTGGTTACGCCTATTAACTTTGCTGCTTGGGCAAAAGAGAAGAAATCCTGTCCCTCGGCGGCTTGTCGAGGTTGCAATAATTCTTGCGATCGTTTCAACTGTCGCTTACGTTCCCGGATGCGCTCCTTGTAGCCAAGATTGGAACACTGGTGGCTACAATAACAGGTCGTTGTTTTTTGAGCTATGAATGGCTTTCCGCACCATTGACAAATCTTTCTTACTTCCATATTTTCCTCCTTTACATTGGGGATAATTTCGCCTTATTTCTCCCGATTTTTGTCAATACATGTAAACCACTGTCAACACACGTCAACTAATGCGTCACTGTGACATTCGGGCTAACCGTGAATTTCTGTCGCGGTAGAAATATGATAGAAAAATATAGATAAAAACCGTTATCTCCAAATACGGACTGGAAAGTGTTAGAATATAAAAGTCGCTGAAATACAGCGACTTTATTCTAAATGGTTATAGTTAGTTATGGCAGTTTCTAAGCCATCATTTGCCGATGCAGCATATTTACATCACTGATTATCAGTGACTATTCATTTTAATCGGTACAACCTCTGTTTTGACAAATACACAGAATGTGGGGACAAATGCAAATCGTTGTATTTCATAGCTTTGCATATATATGTTGTACCGCTTTCTTTTAGCCTTTTTGCGAATGTCCGCTATCAGATACAAGGTGTTGAATGATAGGGCATTTCCGCAGATATGTTACAGAACACTTGTTGAATACAAAGGTAGTGGTTTTCTTGGGATTTCTGTGTCTTGTAGGATGTTTTTTATTCCTTGAAGGGTGTTGATGGGGTAGAAAATTGGTCATAAGACTAGCAATCTTTTGTGGGATATTTATGATTCGCTTGAAAAAGTGTAGAGCAATGGGTGATATACGTTGGAAAAAGTGTAATAAGGTTGAATTATTCCCGCTTAAAAAATGTATGTGCGTAATACAGTACCTCTAAAAGATACAAACAAATTATACCCATACTGGTATATTGTTGATGTTTTGTCTTAATTTTGCATCCGAAAGGGTTAACATTAAAAGTATTATGCTATGGATATATTAAGTCTCACCAAAGTAACATCATTGTTCATCCTAACTTTAATAGAAAGAGACGATGGACAAAAGAAACAAATTGTGGAGATGCCAACAAATGGCTCGTGTGTTTAAGGCTCGTATGATTCTGTATCCCGCTTATGGTCATTGCATCATTCGTGAGGATGGAAGCTATTATGAACATCCTCATTGGTTTGAGTTGGCAAAAGACAAATGGGCACAAGTTTACAAAACTACAGGAACTCCCTGTAGTTGCTGGATGTGTAGAGGATTTGAATATGACCGCAAGGAGTATAAGAAAGAAACTTTGCGTATTATTCGGGAATCAATGGAGTAGTTTAAAGGAACAGGATAGGAACTAAATCTGTGCATTATGTGCACAGGTTCAGTTCCTTGCTTTTCATGTAGGATTAAGAACCACTACCGATATTCAGAATAAATATCTTGCAATGTATCATAAAATCCCCATCCACAATTCGATATGCTATCAATAAGCTTTTCAATCCGTTCGTAATAACAGGCTAACAATCCGTTGAGAAAGATAAAGCGCATAGCCTTGTCGAAATTTCCCTCCAGTGTTGTATAGAACTGTTCCCACATATCGCCAAATTCAAGTGTGTATTCGCATCCTTGTTCGATATAGAACAACATTAAATCGGCAACAGTGGTCGGCTCCGGTTTAAGCTTTTGAAAATCGGAAATGACTTTTCGACATTTGGCAAATGACGGCTTTTCGGAAAATCCACGGGTTGGGAAAAACTCGTTTCGGATAGCTTTCTTGCTCTTTTCTAATTCAGCGTTGCAATCCGGGGCAAGATAAAACTCCAGATAATCTTTTGCCTCTTTACGTGCATCGTATAGTTCAAGAACAATATCGGTTATCTGTTCTTTTGTAAGTGACAACAAGTGTTTTTTTAGCTTTGCTTTTGGCATAGATTGATTTTCAGTTGATTGTGTATTTTACATTCCTGCTAATTTCCAAACAATCCTTTTTCTTCCATATATGCTTCCAATTGATATGTTATTAATCCAGCTGTTTTCTATAAACTGAATCCAATGTGTTTCCATCTTTGTCTTTCCATACCAACCAGCCATTATTACTGCTACCAATACAGAAATCTGCGGCAGTACTGGGACTTGAAAAAGTTTTATCTGACGTCAATACCAATATTCCGTTCTCAGTAGAAGTGTAATCTTGAAGCATCTTTTCTCGTTTTTCTTTCCAGTTGAAAGACGGAACCATTGTTTTGGCAACAGTACTTCCTTTTAGGACTGTAAAGCCATCTGAACTGTAGAAACCCTTTGCATTGCACCCTCTACCTTTGGTGTAGAATAGATGTTCTTCTTTGGGTTGTGATACATCAAAAATATTGCAACCGATAAATGATGCCAGAAACTTCACATCTTCGAAAAATTCATCCATTGAGTCCTGTTGATGCTCTGGTAGATTCGGTGCTTTAGGGATTTGTTTATTATCGCTTAAAACAAAAGCGTTTGCTTTCTTGGCTTCGGCTATCGCTTTATGTTCTAGGTATTGCACATCAACTTTGGTCATATCGGCATCTTTCGATACGAATATGAGTGCTTTTTGCCAAAACGCTTTTTTGCTGTCGTGCTCTTTTACACGTTCTTTGAAATTTTCCGTTTCACCTATATATGCCTGCGGTTTTGTTGATTCATCTTCCCCCAGTAATATATAGAATGCAGGTTTTTGTAACTTCTCTTGTGTATTCAAATAGGAGAGATTAGAACGTGGTACGACAAACATTTGGCAAATTTTGTTGCTAATGAATGCATATTGAGTTCCTTTAGGATCTCCGTCAATTAAATATGTTGTTACAGTCTTTCCCATAAATATGTCTAAATTCAATTACTTTGAGGTATAACTCATTTAAGAACTGACTTTTCTTAATGCAAATATACACTATTATCGAATATAATTCGCTATATTTGCATTATAAAATCATATCAAAGAATGAAACTGAATAGAATAAAGGCTGTATTATCTGAAAAAGGTATCTCTCAGACATGGTTGGCAAAGAAACTTGACAAGAGTTTCAGTATGGTAAATGCCTATGCTTGTAATCGGATTCAGCCAAATTTGGAAACCTTGCAACAGATTGCGGAGATATTACAAGTCGATTTGAAGGATTTGATAACCGATAAAAAGGAAAGGTTACAATAGTATTTAATTAAGTTGGGAGGCTCTAAGACTTTTTACAGTTTATTACAGATGAGTCTATGAACTTCCGATAATATACATATCAAGAACATGACTCCTGAAGAAAAAGCAAGAATAAAGATAGACCAGTGGTTTGCCGATGCTGGTTGGAAAGTAGTCAACAGGGAGGATTATGAACCTACTTGTACGGCTGTAGCCATAAGAGAAGGTTTATTGAAAGGAAATCTTGAAGCAGATTATTTCCTTTTCATTAATGGAAAAGCAGTAGGGGTACTTGAAGCTAAGCGTGAAGAAACGGATGCTTTTGCTTCAGAGGTATGCGAGCAAGCAGCCTTATATGCAAGAAGTGTTCCGAATATCTATCAGGCATATCAAAAGCCATTGCCTTTTATCTTCACTTCGAATGGTAAGGAACTATATTGCTGTGATTTTCGTGAACAAGATTCTTGTTTCAGGCAGATCATGAATATCCCTACACCACATGAATTGGTAAAGAGGCTGGGAATTGAAGATGCATTTGCCGGACTCCCTACATTGAAAAAGAAAGGGCTGCGTGATTGCCAATATGAGGCAGTGACAGAATTTGAAAAGAGTTTCCGTGCCGGGCAAAATCGGGCGTTGATGGTTCTTGCCACCGGTGTGGGTAAAACATATACTGCTTGTCTTGCTGCCTACCGGATGCTTTCTTATACACCAATGCGTAGAGTGTTGTTTCTTGTAGACCGAAATAATCTTGGAAAACAAGCAGAAGGAGAATTTGGAACTTTCCGTCTGACAGAGAACGGGGAGGCTTTCAATACTATCTTTACGGTCAATCGCCTTCGCTCGTCTTCTATTCCTTCTGATAGCAATGTCGTTATTTCTACAATACAACGTCTATTCTCATTCTTGAAAGGAGAAACTATTGAGGATAATGATGATGACGAGAATGAACCTATAGAGGAAGTAACCTTGCCTCCTAATCCCAACTTACCGCACGACTACTTTGATATGATTATCATAGACGAGTGCCATCGCTCCATTTATGGGAACTGGCGCAAGGTGCTGGAGTATTTCGATACGGCAAGATTGGTTGGTCTGACCGCAACTCCTATCCCTGAAACAATGGCATTCTTCAATAATAACTGCATTGTTAACTACACATTGGAAAAGAGTATTGTTGATGGCGTGAATGTGGATTGTCGGGTATATAGAATAAAAACGCAAGTCACAGAAACGGGTGGGGCTATATTAGAGGGTGAGAAATTTAAAGAAGAAACAAGATATACAGGTGAGGTTAAGATTGTAAGTAGTAAGGAAACCAAAAACTACACAAATAAAGAACTTAATCGGAGTGTCATTAATCCGGCACAGATAAAGTTAGTCCTTTCGACCTATCGGGATGTGGTTTATACGGAATTGTTTAATGACCCGCAACGTGAACCAAATATGGACTTTTTGCCCAAAACATTGATTTTTGCTCTCAATGAAGCTCATGCTACAAATATCGTACAAATAGCTAAAGAGGTGTTTGGACGGACTGATGACCGCTTTGTTCAGAAAATTACCTATTCGGCAGGCGACAGTAACGAACTGATACGCCAATTCCGTAACGACAAGGATTTCCGTATTGCTGTCACCTGTACGTTGGTTGCCACCGGAACAGATGTAAAGCCACTGGAAGTGGTGATGTTCATGCGTGATGTGGAGTCATTGCCTTTATATATTCAGATGAAAGGGCGTGGAGTGCGCACTATTGGTGATGAGCAACTCCGCAATGTTACCCCGAACGCATTCAGCAAGGATTGTTTTTATTTGGTTGATGCGGTAGGCGTGACGGAACATGCGCAAACAGTGGCACCTATAGATGATGCTCCTACAACAAAGACGATTACTCTAAAGGAGCTATTAGAACGTATTAGTCATGGCTATATTCCTGACGAGTATCTCAAACGGCTTGCTGCAACGCTTGCCCGAATATACAACAAGGCGGATGATCCGCAACGGAAAGAGTTTGTCCGTTTGTCTCATGATGACATGAAGGAACTTTCTGCCAGAATATACGATGCACTGGAGAAAGGCATTCTTCCACCGTTTGTAAGCACTGATGAGCCTAACAATGAACGTAAGGGGCTAGTCGCTCCGCTTGCCAATCATGCAGATGCTCGGAAATACCTTCTTATACTTGCAGCCGGATTCGTCAATACATTGATGCCGGGTGAAGATACGCTTATCTCCAAAGGGTTTTCCATTGAGGAAGCAAAAAATACGACAGAGGCTTTTGAAGATTTTTGTAAAAAGTACTATGACGAAATAGAGGCACTGCGCATCATTTACAACAATGAGGGAGAGCCTATAACCTATTCGATGCTAAAGGATTTGGAGAACAGACTTAAAATGGCAAACAATCATTTTACATCCAAACAACTCTGGAACTCTTATGCCATAGTTAATCCTAAAGTGGTAAGGCGTTCCACTACCAAAGAAGAAAGCGATGCATTGACCAATATCATACAACTTGTGCGCTTTGCTTTCCACCAAATCGAACGATTGGATAGCGTAGTTACTACCTCTAAACAGTTTTTCAATCTTTGGTTAGGACAAAACCAGCGTGAAATAACAGACAAACAGCGAGAGGTTATCAGTCGTATTGTGGATTACATCGCTTCTAACGGAGCTTGTACTATCAGAGATATTCGTGAAGATGATGCTACCCATGCAGCCCAAATGATTAGAGCATTTGGTAATATGCAGAAGGCAGACGAGGCACTTCACTCACTTTACACATTTGTAGTTTTAAGAAAATCAGCATAATATAATGGCAACA
>OOCQ01000756.1_pt1 | contig 24549 bp, 18 predicted proteins | sample 1671121 | NCBI WGS metagenome assembly OOCQ01 (sample SAMN06348124, study PRJEB24527) | human gut metagenome | biome: human gut; feature: ankylosing spondylitis patient; material: feces | host: Homo sapiens | place: China | collected 2015-10 | reverse complement strand
TGACCACACTGGTCAGACTGGATTCAAAATATGCCCCTTTTTAAAGTGGGCTCATATATAAATAGGTGTAGGGGGATGGGCATGGGAGAAAACATCTTAAAAACAAACTATTTTTAGGCATTTAAGTTTTATTAACTACAAAAGACTTGCACCCAATGGGAAAAAACTCTATCTTTGCAAATAAAAAATATTAGTTATGAATTATAACATAATAAAATATATTAAGAAGTTAAATAAAAAGCCATCGGTTCAGCGGCGGTTATTGGAACACTTCATTGCCCAAGGCGCTTCCACCATACCGGAAATGTCGAAGGGAATTGGAGTGAGCCTTCCAACTGCGACTCACGCCCTCAACGAACTGATTAAGGGTGGACTCGTCAAGGAGATTGGCAAGAAAGACAACTCTCCGGGTCGCATCCCGATGGTTTATGACCTTATGCCTAACGCCGGGTACTTCGTTGGAGTGAATCCAGAGATGGACTGTCTGGCATTTGCCGCTAGCGATTTCTGCGGCAATTTAATAACTAAAAAAATAAAAGTTCCTTATGTGTATAGGAACACTCCGGAGAATTTGGAAAGACTGGGCGAAATCATCAACGAGTTCATCGCCGGTCTTCCTATCTCCAAGGAAGAAATCCTCCAAGTCTGCGTGAATGTGGCAGAACGCGTGAACCCTTTCGAGGGTAAAGCCTACAACATGTTCACCTTCTTAGAGAATCCACTCGCCGAGAAACTGACAGAGCTTATCCAGCTCCCGGTTTGCATCGAGAATGACACACGAAGCATGGCTTTCGCAGAATTCATCAAGGGATGCTGCAAGGGTATGAAAGATGTAATCTTCGTGAACATGTGCTGGGGATTGGGAATAGGAATCATCATCGACGGAAAACTCTATTACGGCAAGTCGGGCTATTCTGGTGAATTTGGGCACATGACTGCCTACAACAACAACATCATCTGTCACTGCGGCAAGATTGGCTGCATAGAGACTGAAGTTTCGGGAAGAGCACTGAAGAGAAGACTCACAGAGAACATCATGGCTGGCAAACCTTCCATCCTCTCTGACAAGGTTCTCAACCGAAAAGAAGAACTCTCGCTTCAAGATATCATGGACGCTATCGCCAAGGAAGATGTACTGAGCCTCGCTACCCTGCAGCACATCGCTGACGAACTGGGCAAGCAGTTGGCTGGAATCATCAACATCTTCAACCCGGAAATGCTGGTCATCGGAGGCGAAATGTCGGTAACAGGCGACTATCTGACACTCCCGGTAAACATGGGAATCAAGAAACACTCACTCAACGTGATGAACGAGGATTCACAGATTGTCACTTCCGACCTGAAGGCACTCGCCGGTATTACAGGAGCCTGCCTGATAGCAAGAGACAAGTTCTTGAACGAGGTATAATAACTTTCATTCTAACTAACATCGCAATATAGAAACATCTATATATAAACGCAATAAGCTAACTTACATTGCAACTAACTAACATTGCAACAAGCTAACTGACATTGCAATAACGAGAATTTAATAACAACAACAAATACAACAACCTATGAACAAAAGAGCAAATTTGTATTTTGCAGCGCTCTTGGGTGCCATGTCACCTCTCAGCACTGTCACTGCATTGGCAGCTCAGAGCAACTCAATGATTGCTACAGCTACACAGCAGCAAAACTCATGTAAAGGTACTGTAACAGACGCTAGCGGCGAACCTATCATCGGTGCTACTGTCAGAATTGAAGGCAAGACTGGTGGCACAATTACCGATCTTGATGGTAACTTTGTACTGGGCAATGTAGTAAAAGGCACCAAGCTTTCTATTACTTATGTAGGTTACAAGCCACAGACCATTACATGGAACGGAACTCCTCTGAACATCACAATGGAAGACGATTCCAACATGCTCGAAGAGACCGTAGTCATCGGTTACGGTACTGTAAAGAAGGCCGACTTGGCAGGTTCTGTAGCTGTCATGGAAGGCAAGAGCTTCAAGGATCAGCCAGTAGCACGTGTTGAGGATGCCCTCAATGGCCGTATGTCTGGTGTGCAGGTAATGTCAAGTGGCGTTCCTGGCGGTTCTATGAAGATTCGTGTACGTGGTGCCAGCTCAGTAAACAAGAGCAACGACCCTCTCTACGTAGTAGATGGTATTGTTCGCGAGACTGGTCTTGAAGGTATCAGCCCTGAAGATATTCAGAGCATCCAGGTTTTGAAGGATGCTTCTTCTACCGCTATCTATGGTGCCCGCGGTGCCAATGGTGTTGTAATGGTACAGACCAAGAGCGGTAAGGCTGGTGTTACCCAGGTTACTTTCGACGGTAGCTTCGGCTTCTCTAACGCTTACAACATCCCTGAGGTAATGGGTACCAAGGAGTACGCACAGGCTTTGGTTGACCATAAGGGCGTGGCTCAGAGTGCAGTACAGGATTATTTGAATGGTACCAAGCCAGGTATCGACTGGATGGATCAGTTGCTCCAGACAGGTATTACTCAGAACTATAAGGTTGCCTTGTCACAGGGTAACGAGAAAACACAGACTTATTTCTCTGCCAACTTGATGGATCAGAAAGGTGTAATCGTTGACACCAAGTCTAGACGTTACGCTATCAAGGCAAACATTCATAATAAGGTATTCAACTGGTTGGAGTTGACAGCCGACCTCAACCTTGCTCAGACAGACAACTCTGGTGCTGGCTTCGCCCAGAACCAGTCTAACCCTATCTGGGTAGGTTTGAACTACTCTCCTACCATGGAGATGATGGCAGCCAGCGGCAAGTACAACCTGGACCCATACAACAACATCCAGAACAACCCTTATGGTATTCTTCACGACAGCCAGAACGACCGCAAGCGTACCATGGTAACTGGTCACGTTGACTTGAAGTTCAATCTTCTCAAGGGCTTGACCTTCACCACCACCAACGGTATCGACTATAACGATTACAAGTGGTACAGCTTCACATCTACCAAGGTGAACGCAGCAGGTAACAATATGGGCAACAACGATGCTACCGTTACCGCTTTGCAGTCAACCAACAACTTGACTTACAGCAACAAGTGGGGTGATCACGGTTTGACAGCAACAGGTGTATGGGAAGTTACCTCTAACGAGGTTCGCCGCATGGGTATGACTGGTACAGGTATTGCTCACGAGCAGTTAGGCTACTGGAACGTAGCAGATGCAGCTTCCAAGACTCCTAGCAACGGTTACAGCAAGTGGACCATGCTTTCAGGTGTAGCCCGCGTTATGTACAACTATGCAGACCGCTATATGTTGACCGGTACCTTCCGTGCGGATGGTTCTAGCCGCTTTACCAACAAGAAGTGGGGTTATTTCCCATCAGCAGCTGCAGCTTGGACCATCTCTAACGAGAAGTTCTGGGAGCCAATCAAGGATGCAGTAGAGTACTTGAAGATCCGTGCCAGCTACGGTATCATCGGTAACCAGGATATTTCTCCATATTCTACTCTCGGTTCATTGGGTACAACCGGTTTCACATACGGTACAAATCAGTCATATACAGGTTACTGGGCAAATGGTCTTGCTACACCTGACCTGACATGGGAGAAGGTTCACCAGTTTGACCTCGGTGTTGACCTCGGTTTCTTCGGCAACCGCTTGAACATCAGCTTAGACTACTTCAACAAGAAGACCAAGGATGCCCTCCTGACCACATCAGCTCCAGGTTACCTGGGCGGCACATCTTACTGGGTAAATGCCGGTGAGGTAAGCAACAAGGGTTTTGATGCAACCATCAATGCACAGATTATCCAGACCAAAGACTGGTCATGGTCATCAACCTTGAATGCCAGCTACATCAAGAACGAGGTAACCAAGTTGACAGCAGATTCTCCTATTCTCTATGGTACCAGCCCTTCTCCAGGTACTGTTGACCCATGTACCATCATCAAGGAAGGTGAGGCAATCGGTACATTCTACGGCTTCAAGTGGGCTGGTTTGCAGAAGAACGACAAGGGCGAGTGGATTGATACCTATTACACAGCAGACGGTGGAACTACCGCTACTCCAGATGCATCAAAGGATCGCTTCGTATTAGGCCGTTCAAACCCAGACGTTACCTTGGGCTGGAACAATACCGTAACCTACAAGAATTGGGATCTCAACGTATTCTTCAACGCAGCCTTCGGTGCAAAGCGTTTGAACATGGTACGTTACGCCATGAACTCAATGGTAGGTGCATCTATGTTCGTAACCGATAAGGATTACTTCTCTAACATCGGAATCACCATGCCAACAGTTGGCGCAGAGAACAAGACATACGGAAACTCAGACAAGTGGTTGGAGAATGCAGATTACCTCCGTTGCGAGAATATCAGCATCGCTTATACATTCCCACGCAGCATGACTAAGATTGCAGACATCCGTCTGTCTCTTTCAGCTCAGAACCTCTTCACCATCACTGGCTATAAGGGTATCGACCCAGCTGGTGCATCATTCAGTGACAATGGTGTTGACCGTGATAATGGTTTGGATATGGGTGCTTACCCTAATCCTCGTACCATCACAATGGGCGTTCGTGTAAACTTCTAACTTCAATCATCTAAAAACAGGAATAATTATGAGAACTAAAAAATTATTATATATGGGCTGTCTTATGGCAGCATCCTTGCTCACTTTCTCTTCTTGTGGAGACTTGCTGGATGAGGAACCTAAGGGACAGTTGACCCCAAACAACTTCTTCAATAGCGAAGATGACCTGACTGCAAGTGTTAACGCACTGTATGACAGAATCAACCAGACCCAGAGCTGGACCAACCCTATGTACCCACAGTGGCAGGGCGATGATATTACAGCTAACCCTGGTTCTAACAAGCAGGCTTGTGCTGCGCTCGATGCTTTTGCATCTGACGGTGCCAACAAGGGTGTTACTGATGCCTGGAACCAGCACTATTCTGTAATCAAGGCAGCTAACCTGATTACAGAGAGTGCAGGCAATGCGCCTGTAGCTCAGGAGAAGATCAACGTGGCTTTGGGTAATGCACACTTCTGGCGTGCATACGCTTACTACTATCTGGTACGTGTATTCGGTCCTGTGCCATTGATTACAGGTACTGACGTTTCTCAGTTGGACGTTGCTCCATCAAGTGTAGAGAGCGTGTATGATTTGATCGTTTCCGACTTGAAGGCAGCTGTTAACGAGCTTCCTACCAAGTACGAGAAGGAGCCTAGCCGCTTGTTCGGTGTAGATATCTGGAGTACTAAGCAGGCTGCACAGGCTACCTTGTCAGCAGTTTATATGTCTATGGCTGGTTACCCACTCAACAAGGGTACAGAATACTACAAGCTCGCTGCAGAGCAGGCTAAGGCTGTCATCGATGGCAACGGTTCTTACGGTTTCATCCTGAACCCAGAGTGGAAGGATGTTTACTCTATGGGTAACAACTACAACATGGAGACCGTGCTTGGCATCAACAACGATGCTCGTGGCTGGTGGGATCATGACTCTCAGCTTTCTTCCTGCTGCCGTTTCGAGGGTCTCGGCGATGGTGGCTGGGGTGACGCTTGGGGTGAAATCGCATTCTGGAAGAGATTCCCAGAGGGTGCTCGCAAGAATGCTATCTACGCTCCTAAGGTAACATTCCAGGATGGAAACACTATTACTAAGGCTGTAGATTGGTGGGCTCTTAAAGAAGACGGAAAGACTCCTGAGGTTGAAGCTTATCACCCAATGTTCTGTATCTTCACCGTTAACTCAGACGAGAACGGCAACATGCTCCGTCAGGCTTACGATTACCAGGCTCCTAACTGGGGTGGTATGATCAACGACCGTCGTCACAACCTCATCCGTTACTCAGAGATCCTTCTCTGGTATGCTGAGAGCGCAGCTCGCTCAGGTGGTGACTTGAACAAGGCTAAGGAGTGCCTCCGCCAGGTTCGCAGTCGTGCCGTAAACGATGTTGAGAACGTTACTTTGAGCAATGGTACTACCGTAAAGATTGCTGATATGAATGCAGAGCAGCTGGCTGAGGCTTGCTACATTGAGCACGGATGGGAAGTTGCCGGCAACTGGGTTTCTATGGTTACCCGTCGTTCTGACGAGCTTCGTATGAACGAGTTGAAGAAGAACTTCGACTACCGCGTTGCTAATGCTCCTCTCGTAGTAGCAGTAGAGAACGGTAAGAACATTACAGCTAAGGAAAGTGTCACAGTTTCTGGTTCTTGGACAGAGGATAGAATTTACTGTCCTTACCCAACAACAGACGTTGAGAAGAACCCGAACTTGAAGAGATAACTACCTAGACAATTATTAATTTAACCAACAAGACTGTTTCAAATCTGAGATAGTCATGTTTAATGACAACTCGAAGAGGGTGTGCCACTTACGGCACCCCTCTTTTTGGCGTATTATAATGTATATGTTTTTTATACAAAATATTGTCCTTTAATTAATTCATATAAATAACTATTCATTCAACAAAAAAATATGATGAACAGTAAAAGCACCCCTATCAACCGTTCCCTACTGGCCATGGCTGCCTTGCAGGCAATGCCGTTGTCAATCTTCGCTCAGAATACAGGAGACCGACCTAACATCTTGTACATCATGTGCGATGACCACGCCATACAGGCCATTAGCGCATACGGTAGCCCAATCTCCAAATTGGCTCCAACTCCAAACATCGACCGCCTAGCTGAAAGAGGAATGAAGTTTAACCAGGCTTTCGTAGAGAACTCACTCTCTACTCCTAGCCGTGCCTGCCTGATGACAGGTCTCTATAGCCACCAGAACGGACAGCGACAGCTGGCTGAGGGTATCGACTCTACCAAGACCTTCTTCTCTGAACTGCTGCAGGGTGCCGGCTATTCTACTGCCGTGGTAGGTAAGTGGCACATGTCGTGCAGTCCTAAGGGCTTTGATTACTACCGCGTATTGGATGACCAGGGTCAGTATTACAACCCAACCTTCGCTTCTACCGGACAATATGGCAACTTCAAACAGGAGATGGGTTACGCCACCGACCTGATTACCGACCATGCCATCGAGTATCTGAACAGCCGCGACAAGAACAAGCCATTCTGTCTGATGGTTCACCACAAGGCACCTCATCGCCTCTGGATGCCTAACACCAAGTATGTAGGCAAGTATGGCAACGTGAACTTCCCATTGCCGGAAACCTTCTGGGATGATTACGAGACCCGTGGTTCTGCTGCATCTACCCAGAAGATGTCCATCGACAAATACATGGAGATGGTACGCGACCTGAAGGTTCCAGAGATGTACGACCCTTCTACTCCAGAAGGCAGAGACTCTTATAACGGCTTGATGGGCGAGATGAACCGCATGACTCCACAGCAGCGTGCAGCCATCGACGCTTACTACATGCCTAGAAACCGTGAGTTCCTGAGCAAGAACCTGACAGGCAAGGCGTTGGTAGAATGGAAATACCAGAACTACATCCGTGACTACATGGCTGTTATCGTATCGGTAGATGAGAGCGTGGGCAGACTGCTGGATTACCTCGACAAGAACAATCTCTCAGAGAACACCATCATCGTCTATACATCCGACCAGGGATTCTACATGGGCGAGCACGGATGGTTCGACAAGCGATTCATGTACGAGGAGTCATTCCACACTCCACTCATCATCAGCTATCCTAAGCACATCCAGCCAAAGAGCGAATGCAACCAGATGGTTCAGAACATCGACTTCGCACCTACCTTCCTCGACCTGGCAGGTTTGCAGAAGCCTAAGTACATGCCTGGAACATCGCTCCAGCCGCTGTTTGCCGGTCAGCCTGTGAAGAAGTGGCGCAAGAGCCTGTACTATCACTACTACGACTACCCAACCTATCACCTTGTACGCAAGCACGACGGTGTGCGTACCGAGCGCTACAAGCTGATTCATTTCTACGGCAAGGGTGGCGAGAGAGCCGTGGTAGAGAACAAGTACCAGGCACAGCCAGGCACAAGAGAGAACAACTGCTTCAATGCACTGAAGTCTATCAACTACTTCACCAATGATGCAGACATCGACTACTGGGAGTTGTACGACATCCAGGCAGACCCTAACGAGTTGAACAACATCTACGGCAAGCCTGGCACCCAGAAGATAGAAAAAGAACTGAAGAAGCTTCTCGCCAACTACCGCAAGGACTTGAAGGTAGATGAGTAATTAGCTTCAACAAGTGGCTAAAGAACGGGCAAAAAGCCCCAAAACAGATTTTTTATGAAGACAAACAAAACAATATGGCTCACAGGGGTAGGCATCATTTGCCTGCCTACCCTTGTGTGGGCTAAGCAGAACGTGCAGCAGCCCAATATCCTCTTCATCCTCTGCGATGATATGGGATATGGTGATTTGGCTTGCTATGGTCAGCCATACATCCATACACCCAACATCGACCAGATGGCAAGAGAGGGAATGCGCTTTACCCAGGCCTACGCCGGTTCGCCGGTTTCAGCCCCTTCGCGTGCTACCATCATGACCGGTCAGCATTCCGGCCACACCCACGTAAGAGGCAACAAGGAATACTGGAGAAACGTGCCGATGGTAAAGTATGGAGTAAACGAGGACTTTTCTGTGGTGGGTCAGGAACCTTACGACCCGCAGCATAAGATTCTTCCGGAAATGCTCAAGGACAAGGGCTACCGCACCGGTGTCTTCGGAAAATGGGCAGGCGGATACGAAGGTTCTGCCTCTACTCCCGACAAGCGTGGCATAGATGAATTCTACGGCTACATCTGCCAGTTCCAGGCACATCTTTATTATCCCAACTTCCTGAACCGTTACAGCAAGTCACAGGGAGATACGGCTGTGGTAAGAGAAATCATGGAGCAGAATATCCAGTACCCGATGTTCGGCAAGGACTACTTCAAGCGCAAGCAGTATTCTGCCCGCATCATCCACGACAAGGCTTTGGAGTGGATTGACAAGCAGGATAGCCAGCATCCTTTCGTGGGATTCCTCACCTATACCCTGCCTCATGCCGAACTGGCTCAGCCAGAGGATTCTATCCTGGAAAACTATCAGAAGAAATTCTTCGAGGACAAGACCTGGGGCGGATGGGAAGATTCCCGATACAACGCCGCAGTTCATACCCACGCCCAGTTTGCCGGAATGATTACCCGCCTTGACCAGTATGTGGGCGAAGTATTCGCCAAACTGAAGGAGAAGGGCCTCGACAAGAATACCGTGGTCATCTTTACCTCGGACAACGGTCCTCACGAGGAAGGCGGTGCCGACCCTCAATTCTTCGGTCGCGACGGAAAATTGAAAGGCTTGAAGCGCCAGTGTTACGAGGGCGGAATCCGCATCCCATTCATCGTCTGGTGGCCGGAGCACATCAAGGCAGGCAGCGTAAACGATACCCAGTTTGCCTTCTACGACCTGATGCCAACCTTCTGCGACCTTGCCGGAATCAAGAACTTCGCCAAGCGCTACACCAACAGGAAGTTGGCTGGCGACGGCTTCGACGGTATTTCCATCGCTCCTACCCTTCTGGGCAAGGATGCCGAGCAGAAGCACCACGAATACCTCTACTGGGAATTTCATGAGACCGACCAGATTGGCGTGAGAAAGGGCGACTGGAAGATGGTAGTAGTAAAAGGCAAGCCTCACCTCTACAACCTGGCTTCGGATATTCACGAAGACCACGATGTGGCGGCAGAACATCCTGAAATCGTGAAAGATCTGCTGGCTGCCATCCAGAAGGAGCACAGAGACAGCAAGGACTTCAAGATAACGCTGCCAGAGTTTTAAAAAGAAAAAATATGATGAACGACAACATAGCAACCCCATTTGCCAAACCACTGTATGTGATGCTGAAGCCGGCAGGTGCCCATTGCAACCTGGCTTGCAAATACTGTTATTATCTGGAAAAGAACAATCTTTACCAGAACTCCCACCGCCATCTGATGACTGATGAGATGCTGGAGCAATTCACCCGAGAGTACATCGAGGCACAAACCATGCCGCAGGTGCTTTTCACCTGGCATGGAGGTGAGCCGCTGATGCGCTCCATCGACTTCTACAAGAAAGCGCTGGCGCTTCAGAAGAAGTACGCCCACGGCAAACAGATAGATAACGTCATCCAGACCAACGGCACACTCCTCACCGACGAATGGTGCGAGTTCTTTGCCAAGAACCATTGGCTGGTAGGCATTTCCATCGACGGCCCCCAGGAGTATCACGACCACTATCGCGTAACTCCTGCCGGAAAGCCTTCCTGGGAAAAGGTGATGCAGGGCATCCAGCTCCTAAAAAAGCATCGGGTGGAATGGAATGCTATGGCGGTGGTCAATGCCTACAACGCTGAACATCCGCTGGAGTTCTATCATTTCTTCAGAGACAACGGTTGCCAGTACTTGCAGTTTACCCCTATCGTGGAGCGACTGACGGAACATGAAGACGGTCGCACCCTGGCGAGTCTTGCCGACGACAGGGAGATTCCGCTTGCAGATGCTTCCGTTACCCCGCAACAGTGGGGCAACTTCCTCTGCACCATCTTCGACGACTGGGTGCGCCACGATGTGGGTAAGACCTTTGTGGAAATCTTCGACTGCACACTTGCCAACTGGATGGGGGTGCAGCCAGGCATCTGCGCCTACTCCAAGGAGTGCGGTCATGCAGGCGTGATGGAACACAATGGCGATGTATATTCCTGCGACCACTTTGTATTTCCTGAATACAAGCTGGGAAACATCAGGGACCAGTCGCTCATCGACATGCTTTATGGCGAAAAGCAGCAGGCTTTCAGCCGGTTGAAGCACACTTCGCTGCCCCGCCAGTGCAAGGAGTGCGACATGGAGTTCGCCTGCCATGGCGAATGCCCCAAGAACCGGTTTGAGAAGGATAAGTATGGAGAGTCGGGCCTAAACTATCTCTGCCAGGGTTACTATCAGTACTATACGCATGTGGCTCCCTACATGGACTTCATGAAGCGGGAACTCCTCGCCCAGCGTCCGCCTGCCAACATTATGAATGTTTTACAGATTTTTAAGAGCAACTTTCCACCCATTTCTAAAAAAAAGCAATACCTTTGCTGCAGAATAAGATATTCATACATAAATAAATAGGAATAAAGATGGACTTAAAAGGAATCTACACTGCCGATGCCAATCGCTATGGCGATGCAGAGGCGCTTTACAAGAGATGCGGCAAGAGCGGAGTCTTGCTGCCTAAGATTAGTCTGGGATTCTGGCACAACTTCGGAGGAGTGGATCCTTACGAGCGAAGCCGTGCCATCACCCACTATGCCTTCGACCACGGAATCACTCACTTCGACCTTGCCAACAACTATGGTCCTCCATACGGAAGTGCCGAGGAAACCATGGGCAGACTGATGAAGGATGATTTCCTGCCTTATCGCGACGAACTCTTCATCTCTACCAAGGCGGGATACGATATGTGGGAAGGCCCTTACGGCAACTGGGGCTCTCGCAAGTATCTGATGGCGAGCCTCGACCAGAGTCTCAAGCGCATGAATCTGGACTATGTGGACCTCTTCTACAGCCATCGCTACGACCCGAATACCCCACTCGAGGAAACCCTCCAGGCTATGGTAGATATCGTGAAGCAGGGCAAGGCTCTCTATCTCGGCATCAGCCGATGGCCACTGGAGGCATTGAAGGTCGCAGATCAATACCTGAAGGAGCGCGACTGTCCGCTGCTCATCTTCCAGGACAGACTCAACATGCTCGACCGTGCGCCACAGGAGAACGGAACCCTCGACTACTGCCACGAAAACGGCATCGGATTCATCTCCTTCTCTCCCCTCGCCCAAGGTCTCCTCACCGACCGCTATCTCAACGGCATCCCAGCCGATAGCCGCATGGCAAAGGAGCACTTCCTGAAGCACAGCGCCCTGACTCCAGAACTCCTGGAGCAGTTGAAGCAATGGAATGCAGAAGCCGGCGAACGAGGCGAAACCCTCGCCGAGATGGCACTGGCGTGGATTCTCCACCAGAAAGGCGTAACCAGCGTACTGGTAGGTGCCAGCTCTACTGCCCAGCTGGAAAAGAACATGAAATGCGTTCATGCCAAGGCATTCTAAAAATAGATAGTAGCCAGCTAAAATATCAGGTTTTAGTGGCTACTATAAATGCTTTAGCATCATTCCCTACACAAACAAATCGTCCATCGTCAACTGTACCTGCGCAATAGAAGAATACGGATTCGGGCGAAGCCCGAACGTGGTGATAAGCGTAGTGAGAACGCCATGGCGAATCTTCGTTTCACCAACGAAGTCGGCAATACGAGTACGAATACGCATATCTTCTTCTTTTGTAATGCTATAAGGGGCTTGCGAATACTTGATTTCGCAAAGATTTACAAGATTATCAGCACGCTCTATCAACAGGTCTATCTGAGAAGCAGGTGTAGAAAGCTTGCTGCGCCAGGAATAATATTCAGTATAAATCTGAGCAATGCCCAACTGTTGCTTGATTTGTGGAATATGAAGCATGCATATACGCTCGAAAGCCAATCCATACCAAGTGTTTTGACGGGGCTTTCCCATCTGATGCGTCCAGAAGGCAGTATCAGTAGAGGCTGGATGACAAAACTGCATGTAAAATAAAGTATAAAGATCGATGAGCTGGTATATCTGATCTTTTTGCTTGATTTTCCTTTCCCTGGTATTATAACCACGCACAAAATCACAATCTATCAGCTCTCGAAGTACCTTGGTCAGAGTGCCTCCCGACGGCAACTTGAGACGCTCTACTATTTCCTTGCGGGTCAATCCCTGCTTGCAGGACGCAAGAGCCTCTATTACCTTCATATAGATTTCCGAATTCTTAAAGAGAGAGGCATACAATCTGCCATACTCCCTCTTCAACTCTGCATGCTCAGAGAAGAAAAGCCGATCCACATTCCCCTCTACACCTTGAACTTTATCGAGAAGACTCAGATAATAAGGTACGCCGCCTATTATGCTATACATCTGTAAAATGGAAAGCCTAGACCAGGTAAAGCCATTGGCAGAAAGCATCTCTTCTGTTTCGCCCAACGTAAAAGGGGCAAGATACATCTCATGGGTGATACGATTATGCAACCCGCCATGACTGTCTATCAGATTGGTAATCATCCAGGATGTTGCACTACCACACACGATGAGCATAATCTCATTCTGCTTGGAAGCCCAACCGTTCCAGAAATGTTCAAAAGCCTGTTGAAAACCAGACTTTCGAGTGTCCAGACAAGGCAATTCATCTATAAAGACTACGAGTCGGTTGCCTGATAATTTAGCCTTCAACAACTGCTTGAGAGCTTCAAAAGCTTCAATCCAATTAGAGGGAATAGGTTGATGAGAATCACCAAATTCACGAAGGGCGAAGCCAAAATTGGACAACTGTGCTTCTAAAGGCGCATCAATAGAGCCAGACATCTCGAAAGCAAAGCTGTCGAGAAACAAGTTGTGAACAAGATAGGTCTTGCCGATACGGCGCCTGCCATATACAGCCACAAACTCAGCCTTGCCAGAGTGATAATACTCGGTAAGCTGTTTGATTTCCTTTTTTCTTCCTATAATCTGATTCATACGCTAAAACGATGTTGGTTCTTGGCTACAAAGATAAATCTTTTTTTTGAAACCACCACCTATATCATAGCCAAATCGATGAATTTTAACGCGATTTGGCTATAATATAGGGTATTCGATAGCCAAATCGAACAATAATTCATCGATTTGGCTATTGAATAGCCGTATGGCAAAGGAAAAGAACATGAAATGCGTTCATGCCAAGGCATTCTAAAAAAAGATAGTAGCCAGCTAAAATATCAAGTTTTAGTGGCTACTCTTTTTGTTTTTATACCTTATTATATATCTTTATGCGCCTTTTAGTATGATTTTTCAAAGAAAAGCAGTAACTTTGCACCCAAAATAGAAATTTGCATTCATGAATACAAAGATAAACGAATTTGAGGTGATGGCACCTGTGGGCTCGCGCGAGTCTTTGGCTGCCGCTATCCAGGCTGGTGCCGACTCCGTATATTTCGGAATCGGCAAGTTGAACATGCGTTCACATTCTGCCAATCATTTTACTATCGACGACCTGCGTGAGATTGCTGCCACCTGCAACGAGCATGGCATCAAGACTTACCTCACCGTCAACACAGTGATTTACGACAACGACATCCCTACGATGAAGGAAATCATTGATGCTGCCAAGGAGGCTGGCATCTCTGCCGTCATCGCCAGCGATGTGGCTGTGATGAGCTATTGCAACGAAGTGGGTGAAGAAGTTCACTTATCCACACAGTTAAATATCTCTAACACAGAGGCTTTGAAGTTTTATGCACGCTTTGCGGATGTTTCTGTTCTGGCACGTGAATTAAACATGGACCAGGTAAAGCACATCCACGAGCAGATAGAGAAGCAGAACATCTGCGGCCCTATGGGCAAGCAGATCCGCATCGAGATGTTCTGCCATGGTGCCCTGTGCATGGCGGTATCGGGCAAGTGCTACATGAGCCTCGCCAATGCCAACCGCTCTGCCAACCGTGGCGAGTGCGTTCAGATTTGCCGCCGCAGCTATACCGTTACGGATAACGAAACCGGCAACCAGCTGGAAATAGACAACAAGTATGTAATGAGTCCGAAGGACTTGAAGACCATCCGCTTCATCGACCGCATGATGGATGCCGGCGTTCGCGTCTTCAAGATTGAGGGTCGTGCCCGTGGACCAGAATACGTATATACCGTAGTGAAGTGCTACAAGGAGGCGATAGCCGCCGTGCTGGACGGCACCTTTACCGAAGAGAAGAAGGATGAGTGGGATGAAAGACTTGCCACCGTATTCAACCGCGGTTTCTGGGATGGTTACTACCAGGGGCAGACCCTCGGCGAGTGGAACAAGCACTATGGTTCTGTGGCTACCGAGAAGAAGGTGCTCGTGGGCAAGGTGATGAAATACTTCTCCAAGCTGGGCGTAGCAGAGGTTGCCGTAGAGGCTTCTACCTTTGATAAGGGCGAGAAACTTCTGATTACGGGTAACACCACCGGCGTAATGTATCTCAATGCCGATGAAATCCGCTACGACCTGAAGCCTGTGGAAACAGCGCAGCAGGGCTGGAGAGTTTCTATCCCTGTGCCGGATAAGGTGCGCCCTAACGATAAGCTCTATAAGTTGATTACAGTAAACGAAATTAAAGAAATAAAATAATGGCAACAATTAATGAATTGCAGGATGAAGTGGTAGAGGAGTTCCAGGACTTCTCCGACTGGATGGATAAGTATCAGATGCTCATCGACTTGGGCAACGAGTTGGCTCCTCTCGACGAGAAATACAAGAACGAGCAGAACCTCATCGACGGCTGCCAGAGCCGCGTATGGTTGCAGTGCGACTACGAGGATGGCAAGCTCGTGTTTACAGCCGATAGCGATGCCCTCATCGTAAAGGGAATCATCGCCCTCCTGATTCGTGTGTTGAGCGGTCATACTCCAACAGAGATTATGGATGCCGACCTCTATTTCGTAGAGAAGATTGGCTTGAAAGATCACCTGAGTCCTACCCGCAGCAACGGTCTGCTGGCGATGATCAAGCAGATTCGCATGTACGCCCTGGCTTACAAGACCAAGGAGGCAGAGGCTTAACCGCCTCTGGTCACATGATATATAATAAGGTTTATTATAATGCGTAAATTAAGAACGATAGAGATGAACCGCCTCACCCTGGAGGAATTCAAGGAAGCCGAGAAGCTGCCCCTGATAGTAGTCCTGGATGATGTGCGTTCATTATATAATGTAGGAAGTGTGTTCCGCTCTTGCGATGCCTTCCGTGTAGAGGCGGTGTATCTTTGCGGTATCACCGCCACTCCTCCCAATGCCGAAATCCACAAGACGGCTCTGGGCGGCGAAGACAGCGTAGATTGGGAGTACTTCAAGACCACCGAAGAGGCTGTGGAGAAACTGAAGCAGAAAGGCTACTTTGTTTATAGCATCGAGCAGGTAGAAGGTTCCACCAAGCTTCAGAACCTGCCGGAGGCGCATCCTTCACATCCCAAAGGTTACGCCGTTATCTTCGGTAACGAGGTGAAGGGTGTGAAGCAGAACATCGTGGATATGAGCGATGGCTGCCTGGAGATTCCTCAGTTTGGTACCAAGCATTCCCTGAATGTCAGCGTAACAGCCGGCATCGTGGTTTGGGAGTTTGCCAAACTCTTGAAATTATAAGCGGTATCAATACTGGTTAAGTATTGGTTTAAACTGCTCTAATCATTCAATTAATCAGTCTTTTATCAGTTGAGTTCGTGCCAAACTTGCGTTTTTTGCCAAGTTTGGCACGAGGAGCATGATGAGAAGCCATACGCTTCTTATCTTATATATGCTTTTTCAAAAAGATCATTCATCCTTACCTCACTATTCACCAATCCGCTATGCATATTCTGCTTCACCCCATAAGTAGTGATGAAGGTATGCAGCAATGCCTTCTTCGTCTTGGTCGCCACAGAGAAGGAAGACATCCTGTCACGCAGCCGCTGCTCATAGCCGGCATCTATCACAAACTCATCCTTGGCATATTTCATCTCACAGATATTGATAGCTCCATCAGCACGATCTATCAGCATGTCAATCTGACCTCCTCTCCATTCTGCACCGGTAGCATCCACAAAAGGACGGCAAGACCAGGAATAAACATTCGCCAAAACACCAGAAATACCTAAAGCCTTCTTAATCTGTGGAATATGATGCAGGCATACCTGCTCAAAAGCATAACCACTCCAGGCGGTTCTACTTCCAGAATTACGCATATTACTCCAGAAGTTCTTATCCTGCCCACTGTTGTTTGCCACAAAACGGGTATAGAACAATGAATATAAGTCTGTTAACTGATAAAGGGCATCCCTTTCACTTTTTCCTATGGTAGAATATTTCCTGATAAAATCGCATTTCTTCAGATTCTCCAGGATTTCAGACAACTGTCCACCACCTTTCAGTTTCAACTCATCCATCAATTCCTTGCGGGTCATACCCTTCATTTTTTCTGAAAGCACCTCTACTACCTTGCGATAATACCTGGAGTCATTAAAGAGGGAACGGAAGAGGAAATCGAATTCTCCACGCAATGGGGAATCCTGCGAGAAAAACAGTCTGTCGATGCACACGTCTAACGGAACACCACGCTCCAGCATATCAAGATAATAAGGAATACCACCCAGTATCATATACACATCCAACACCTGCTGGCGGGTAAGAGCCAGCCCTTTCAATCCGTTTAAGAACTGCTCTGTCTCGCCCAGAGAGAAGGGAGCCAGATAGATCTGACGGGTTACTCGACCATACAATCCGCCCTTATCGCCTATAAACTTAGCCAACATCCACGTGGTAGAAGAACCACAGACGATAAGTTTCAGCTGAGGGACCATAGAGGCCCATGAATTCCAAAAATAGCTGAAGGCTGCGATGAAATTGCTTTTGGGCGTATCCATCCAAGGCAACTCATCAAAGAACAGAACTATCGGCTCCTGCTGAGATAACCCCGAAAGATATTCACGTAAAGCGGCAAATGCCTCAAACCAGGTTTTCAATCTCGGCACAGATTTTTTAGCATACTGCGTCAGTGCCATACGAAACTGCTCCAGCTGTACAGCACGGCTCACTTCATACATACCTATAAACGAAAAGGCAAACTGATCGTTGAACATTTTCCGAACCAGGAAAGTCTTTCCTACACGCCTACGACCATAGACTGCTATCAGTTCTGCCTTACAGCTATTACAACGTTCCAGAATGAGTTTCTGCTCATATTCACGTCCTATTATTCCGTTTGCATCCATAATTTCTGATTTTATTTCATTTATACTCAATCTTACAGGTGCAAAGATAAACAAAAAAAATGAATTCTGCAAGGATACCACCGCCCTAACTACCTTTTTTAATATAGTTAGGGCGGAGTTATAAGCGATACCACCGCCCTAACTACCTGTTTTTATATAGTTAGGGCGGTACTATCGCAACATCACCATATAATTATATGCCCTTTGTTGGGTTGCTTATGATGTTTTTTTGCTTCATTTTCATATTGTAGCCTATGCAGAAAACAGCTATGATGGCGGCATAAATGCAAGTGCAGACGATGTTCATCTTTCGGCGGTTGGCATGGGTCGCCTCAATGTTGTATATGCCCATGGCGATAGTGGTGATGCATGGGGTATAGACAAGAATGTTGAAAATAGCTCCCAAGTCATCGCTTTTCGCACGAAAGCCCAAGAGCATCTGCAAGAGATATTGTATGGCAAGTCCCATCATACCTGCAAGTATCAGCCAGCGTGACCACTCATAGCGTCGGTTGGCCCACTTCATGTGCAGGTGGGTGATGCCGAGGATAAGGGCATTGATGAGCATGAATATGAAACATGCAAACTGGAGGAAATATAAGGGGGCCATATTATTATTTTCTATTTTGTTGTTACTTTCTTGTATTTCTGGTTGCTTGCCGTAGGATTATCCGGATTAGTCATCTGCAAATATCCGGCTGCAACAAGAGAGGTGATGTAACGCTCACGGTTCTTGGAATGCATGCTGACTCCAATTCTGTCAAGTATCTCTTTGGTGGTTCGAGGAACTGAACAGAAATTGACTATGTCCCTTTGCTTGTTAGACAATGACACTTTTGGAGTGTCAGAGTGTCTAAGTCTGGTGTCTAAGTCGGTGCCAGAGTGTCTAAGTCGAGTGTCTAAGTCGCTCTCAGAAGTGTCTAAGTTGGTGTTAGAGTGTCTAAGTCGAGTGTCAGAGTCTTCGACTTGGTTACTTTTCCCCTCGACTTGGTTACTTTCTTCTCTCCAAACCGTGATGACAAATTCCTGCGCCTTGTCATTATTCATAAACGTGACATTGATATCTTCGTCCAGTGCACGAGTGATGCCACTACCTACACCAGTGTATGGCAGCAAGTATATAGCATTGTTAAAAAGGAACATATTGCGAGGCATGGATGTTCCAGCCTTGATGTCATCAATAGTGAGTCCATTAGGCAATGCACCAGGACTGTGAATCTCAACACGATTATCGAAAATGAAAATGCGAACAGGGGCTTTCATGTTCAACGAGCGATGCACAAGGCTGTTTACCGTGAACTCAACCAAGCTTGTGTAAGGTATTTCCAACTTACCCATGCTGTTGAATTCATCTCCAACCTGCACATTATGCAGATTACGAGTGAAGAAATCCATGATAGTGTCATACTGATGAAGCAGATTTCCCTCCATATCTGCATCATTCACTTTGTCACGGAACACCTTGCTGCCGACACTGTTGCCTGCAAAACAGATACACTTGGCTGTCATCATTGGCAACCAACGTTGGGTGTATTTGCCAAACAGAAGCATGGCAGCAACGGTCAGAGAACCATCAGGACGGATAAATCGCAGATTGCGAAGTATCTTCTCACAGTCATGTCCCTTAGCGATGGCAGAGCAAATCATATCAAGTGATGCTTCATTAAAAGCGTCACCAGTCAAGCCTTTCTTCTCCAAAACTCTTTCAAAACGGTTGCCAAGAAACTGCTTGATGGTCGTTGACAGTTGCATCCCTAACACCAGCCTCGTCTGGAGCAAAACTACCGCAGTCGGTCATCATTTCTGCAAGTTCTGCATTATCGAACACTTTACGCTTGTCGGCACCATTCTTCACCCATACGATTCCCTTGTTGTCATGATAAGGTTTGTTGAGTCCTTCCTTCACAGTAGCAACAACCAAGTTGCCATCCTCAACTTCAACAGTATCTATCTTTATCAGAATGGATGGCACTACGTTTTCTGAAGCAATGTCACTCAACAAGTTGGTTGTTTCTTGTACCTCAGAATACGACAAGGCATTGGTTTCTCCGGTCTTATCCTTTATACCAACTACCAACTTGCCCCCATGTGAATTACTGAACGCCACTAACTCACAGGCAATATCATATTTGTCGAGAATGCGTTCCTTGAACTGCACCCCCGACACCTCGCCAGCGTTTATCTGTTTCAATATATCGTCCATCATTCTTTGCCATACATTATTATAAAATAAGTAAATACGCTTGCAAAAGTACGAAAATAAATTTAGAAAAAGGTAAAATATTCGCAAAACATTTACGAAACATGCAAATAATTGAGTATTTAGCAATATGATTCCTTTCATTGATAATCATAAAATACGAGCGAAAAAAGGTTATTTTGGAGATTTTTGAGTTATTACTAACACAGAGATGATACAAATATCATTTCATTGACCTGCACAATCAAAAGACAAAACCGGAAAATTATAGCTCAGGAGAGATTGTCTAACCACGGACAATCTCACCTGAGCCGATATTCAAAGAAATTTAGAAGAAGTTACTAAAACATTACAGAATTCCCTTCTCTCTTAGCCTCAGTGGCAGGAAAATCGTAAAACTTTGATGTCTCACAATACGGGGTAAGCCGATGACTTATGTTAAAAAACTTACACTCCTTTCTTGCTCAGCATCGCCAATTTCTTCTTAAGAAAATAAACGACAATGCCATTAAAAGGATAATAGACAGCATGACCATTACCATCATCATGCTTGTTAGACCACTTTTCTAGTTGATCCTTAACATCTTTCTGCGTCCACAAAATATGTTTTCCTCTTTTGGAGATTATTCCTTCAATAACTCCTCGTAGAGTCTGCTCCCTATTACGCTTCAAAATCTCATGATTTAAATTCAATTTTTCGTTGAGTTCCTTATCCCAACTTGCATTGCTTGACAATATTGTACCATTAAGTCTATATCTAATACTATCAGTACACTCCTTTTTGAGAGGTGACCACTCGATAATATCGTTACCTTTCCTTACATCACAATGACTTTCTCCACCCCCTATCTGGCCAGGACAGCACATCAGCAGATTTCCATAGCTGAAAACTTCATCAGGATACTTATCACGACAATGCCAATGCTCTATACGATGATCCTCTGTGGACATTTTATCCCTTACAGGAATTCGACGTTCACAATAGGCACATAAATAGCCCTGCTCACGATACAGAGATTCCTGTAGTGCAGGAATACCGCTGAACTGTACCCCAGGAATATTCTTGTATTCTGTCCACTCCTTGGGTTCTGCTGATTTTCTTATATGCATATTCTTCTAATTTTCAAGAAACAACAACATAGATTCTGCACGTGATAGCTCTGGAATTGTGTCAGAATACTTTTCACGCATTGAGCCTAATTCCGACTTTGCTTCAGCAAACTTCTCCTCATCGATTAATGTAAAAAGATGTTTCAACTTTTCTTCCACCTCTGCCACACGGGAGCGTTTGCCCATATAAGTCTCTAGAATCGTAGAGGCATCCATACCATAAGTCACAATTGACTCAGCAGTATAATTACCATTCTGATATTGCAAATGAACCACTTCATTATCATCATTAGTCTCCACACTCGACAACACCATTGGAGCATGAGAAGAAACTATGAACTGAATTTTAGGAAATGCTCGATGAAGAGATTGCAAGACTACCGACTGCAATTCCGGATGCAGATGCAAATCCACTTCGTCTATCAGCACAACTCCCTGCGTTTCATGACAACACTCCATTCCGTATTTCTTGCCATTCAGAATATAACAACGTACAGACAAGTCCGTCACAATATTTACAAGTCTCTTGTAACCATCACTCAAATTTCGTGAGTCAATTTCTCTGCCATCGATAAAATGGAAATAGACAGCTTTCTGCAATGGACGTATTGACACATTTCTGATAATATTACACCCCCTATCACCCAAAGCTTCCCTTATAGCGCATAGCACAACTTCTATTTCGTTAAGCGACTTCTGTCCTTCTTGCAGGATGAGCAATCGATACATCCAATAATCAAAGAATCCATCCCCCTGCAAACATTCGTAATAACCGAACGAACGAGGTTGGTAATATTTACAGAAGATAGAACGATCTAACTTGCGACTACTGTGAATGTCTTCTGTTGAGAAAGCAGCGAAAAGTGGTAGGGCTATACTCCCATCATCTTCTGTTGAAAGATCATGATATAACGAATGAGTATAATCACGCAAAGGCTTGATACCAGAAATTGCAGTACGATTTTTCTTGCCAGTTCGGCTCAGAATCATATTTTTAAACTCTGCTAAATCGTAGGATATGTTCACTTGTCGTTCTAAAGACTCTACTCCATCACGCACCTCGCTCATAAAGTCATCATTAGAGATTCCAATAAAACGAGTGTTACTATCGGAAAAACCTGAAAAAAATGAGCTCATTGCTATCTTTAGACCACGCAGGATAGAAGTCTTACCACAACCGTTCACACCAAACAGTAAGTTTACTGCTGGTTTGAACTGCAAGTGATATTCTCCGAAGCAACGGAAATTATTGAAAGTTATCGACGTTATATTCATATGATATTTCTAATTGATACTTGCCTACAAAAGTACGACTAAAAAAGCAATTTGCCAAATATTTCTCTTATTATTTACGCTCAACTATTACTTTTTCAGCAAAAAATGAATTCTGCAAGGATACCACCGCCCTAACTACCTGTTTTTATATAGTTAGGGCGGTACTATCGCAACATCACCATATAATTATATGCCCTTTGTCGGGTTGCTTACATACCCCACTTGCTCCTCATACTGATCAAACCCGATGCTGATGTCGGCACCGTTTTTCTCGAACAGCGCAAGGAGTTCTTTCTGCATTTCGGGAGAGATGAGGATGGCGCCACGCTTGGCACGGCAATAGGTGGATTCGCTGAAATAAGAAGTGCGATGCCAGAAATGATACGTGTTGCCCGATGGCATGGAATCAAACATGCGTTTGAAACCACGAGCCATGCGGAGTATCTTCTTGATAAGACGAAACTCGCAGCCCTGCTCCGATGGAGACAAGATGTTGGGATTGATAACACTGAAAGTTTCCTCCGTTAATGACTTCTGTAAATAAAGATGATAACGGGCACATGTGACCTTTACTGGGCATGACTCCTTGAGACATACCGAATCTGCTGTATAAATATTTACCTTACTCATTTTCTTGAAAATTTAATTAATCTTTAATCTTTCTATTATTATTCTATAATCATATTTTTATGGATGATACAGGTAGGTCTGGCTAGTTAACTGTTTACGTAGAACAGTTAACTGGCGGAACCGGAACAGTTCACTGTCTTACCTAGAACAGCCAACTGTCTTCATATCTGCTAGTTGGCTGTCCATACGGCATAGTAAAACCTGCCATAAGAGATAGGAGCACAAGACCACCCCCTGGGATTCTTGATTCCGAGAATTTAATAAATAATGGAGTCATGAAATACTCTTCACTCTTCACCCATCCCTCGCACCTCCCGATAAACAGGGCGTTTGGCGAGGTGAAGAGTAGGCTCAACTCTTCACCACTCTTCACCACTCTTCACCCAAGTCTCAGCGACTACCCATAAAGGAGGCATCCGGCAATTCCAATTACCAAGCCTCCTATTTCTGCTTGAGTTCGATGAGCAGATAAGCCTGTCCCTTCTTGACCTGGAAATATCTGAACCATTTTCTGTCAGCATCTCAGATGACACGTTTTTTACAATTCCTCATGCTATCATTATTTTTTAAGATGTTCCATTATGGGTGAAGAGAGGTGAAGAGTGGTGAAGAGTTGCGGGACCTCTTCACCTCGCCAAACGCCCTGTTTATCGGGGGTTGCGAGGGATGGGTGAAGAGTGAAGACTATTTCAATAAGTTCTTTACCTGTACGTTCAAGAACTGCAAAGATAACTCCCGTCAAAATTTATAACCAAATTCATATACTTACAAGTTTGGAATCTAGCGACAAAAATTAGGGGGTTTGAGAGGCTGGAAATCCCTGTTTTCTGCTCTCTATTAAGAATAAGACCTATAGTTGTACGACTATAAAGTTACAGTTGTACGACTATACATGCTATGGTTGTACAACTGTAGAGTTATGGTTGTACAACTATAGGGGTTATAGTTGTACAACTATAGATTTTCCTCAACGCCACCATCTTGTCATAAAATCACAAGTGTCTGATTACCATCTCCTTTCCAGTTTTCTTCATATTTACGATATTCTCAAAGAAATAATAAGCGTCTGAAAATACGAGAATCTCAGGCAAGTTAATGTAAAGAAAAGTCTTTCTTTATAACGCCTTAGCCCATTCTTTTTCAACCTACACCTCATCTATTCTATGCAATTTCCAACCATCAAACTGCATGATGATTCTATGCAAATGGGTTCCCTGACGCAAAGCCTCAACTCTCGGAGCCTCGGCATATTTTCTGATTTGAAGTTCTGCTTCCTCCCATTGCTTGGCTATCTGCTCCTCATGCACCTTTCCAGACATTCCCTTTTCTTTCTTTGGAATTAATTTTAATTCCAAGATATAACTATGCTTCGTTGGATAATGCGTCAAATCAGGCAAGAGGAAGAAATCACAATAACCATGATTCAATTCCAACTCGGGAGCCGTATAATAATAGCTATTAAGGCTCATACCTATCATCCTGATACTCTTCCAGCAAATAGCCGTAATATTGCTTGCGAACATTATTATTAGAGCCCACTTTAAAAAGTAAGGCCTGTTTAAAATGTTTATATTTCACGATAATAA
>OOCQ01000755.1_pt1 | contig 24551 bp, 21 predicted proteins | sample 1671121 | NCBI WGS metagenome assembly OOCQ01 (sample SAMN06348124, study PRJEB24527) | human gut metagenome | biome: human gut; feature: ankylosing spondylitis patient; material: feces | host: Homo sapiens | place: China | collected 2015-10 | reverse complement strand
ACAGTTTTGGATTAGCGTCCGTACACCCTCCCCACAGGGTTTGTCGGTTGCGCCGCAAGCTTGTTTTGTATTGTGTTCGATTTGCACTATCTTTGCACATATAAAAAAACACCTAAAAAAATATGATTATAGAGGAAATTCTGAAATACAACCGGGAGTTCGTGGAGAAGAAAGGTTACGAGAGATTCCTGACGAGCAAATATCCCGACAAGAAGCTTGCAATACTATCGTGTATGGACACGAGACTTACGGAACTGCTGCCTGCCGCCTTAGGAATAAGGAACGGCGACGCAAAACTGATAAAGAATGCCGGAGGACTGGTCATCAGCCCGTTTGACTCCGCCATGAGAAGCATCCTCGTGGCTATATACGAGCTGCATGTGGAGGAGATAATGGTTATCGCCCACTCAAACTGCGGTGCATGCCACATGAACGGCAAGGCGATGAAGCAGGCCATGATAGAACGAGGCATACAGCAGGACGTAATAGATACCGTGGCAAAGTGCGGCATCGACCTTGACCATTGGCTCGAAGGATTCCACGACACGGAGGACTCCGTGCGCAACACGGTAGACGTAATCACCCACCATCCACTCGTGCCGACAGACATCAACGTGCACGGATATATCATCGACTCGGAGACGGGTGCCCTGGCTGAAGTGGAATGCTAAAATACGTTCATAAAAACATTAATGCCCACTCACAAAAGAAATGACTACAGCTAAGGATATCATCGAAACTATGTGCAGCATGGAGAACGAAGAGCAGAGACAGATTCTACAGCGGTTCTTCAAGACAGGAAAGGGACAGTATGGCGAGGGAGACAGGTTTCTCGGGTTGAAAGTGCCGCAGACACGCATGGTTGTGAAGGAAGCACGGTTGCAGGTGCCGCTCAGCGAGATTGAGGCCTTGCTCTATTCGGAATGGCACGAGGTGAGACTCTGCGGATTTCTCCTGCTCGTGGAAGAGATGAAAGCGGCTCTGCCCAAGCATAAAGGCATCGGACAGCCCGACCGCAGAAAGGAAATCGCCGACTTCTATCTGCTGCATGCCAGACAAGCAAACAACTGGGATCTGGTTGACCTCTCGTGCAGCTATATCCTCGGCACGTTCCTGCTTCATCCGCTACCCGACGGCTCTATGCCCGACCGAAACATTCTCGACACCATGGCTTCAAGCCGCAACCTTTGGGAACAGCGCATTTCCATCGTTTCTACAGCCGCCCTGATAAAGGAGCGCCAATATAGCGACACACTGCGTATAGCCCGAAAGCTGCTCCACCATCCCCACGACCTCATTCACAAGGCCGTAGGCTGGATGCTGCGCGAAGTGGGAAAGAAGGACATAGAGGTGCTGCGCCATTTCCTTTCTGCTCACCACAAGACTATGCCCCGCACCACCCTTCGCTATGCCATAGAAAAGATGGAACCCGAGGAAAGGAAACAATGGATGGGATAACCTTTTACCATCAAGAAAAATGAAACAAAGAATACTATCACTACTCGCGGAAATGAACCGCGGCATTTACGAGAAAGAAACTGAAATCAGCCTGTCGCTGCTGGCGGCTCTCGCCGGAGAAAGCATCATACTGCTCGGACCGCCGGGAGTGGCAAAATCGATGGTGGCGAGAAGACTGAAGATGGCCTTTCGCAAGGCGGCTTCGTTTGAATATCTTATGTCGAGATTCTCCACACCCGACGAGATTTTCGGTCCGGTAAGCATCAGCCGGCTGAAAAGCTCAGATGTCTATGTGCGCTCTACCGAAGGCTATCTGCCTACTGCCGACGTGGTGTTTCTCGACGAGATATGGAAGGCGGGACCAGCCATACAGAACACGCTGCTGACGGTCATCAACGAGAAACTCTTCCGCAACGGCAACGCTGAGATGCGGCTGCCTCTGAAACTCCTTGTGGCAGCAAGCAACGAACTGCCGGCACAGGGCGAGGGACTGGAGGCTATGTGGGACCGCTTCATTATCCGACTGGAATGCAGAAGCATACAGAAGGACTCTAACTTTGACCGCATGCTGCTGGAATCGGACAAGGAGGAGATAAGGATTGACGAAAAGCTACAAATCTCAGATGAGGAATACGAAGAGTGGTCAAAGGAGATTGACAAGGTGAGGATTCCACAAAGCGTGCTCGATGCCATCCACCAGATTCGCCGCTCCATAAGGGCTGTAGCTATAAGCGGAACCAACGAAAGAAGGAACGTATACGTAAGCGACCGACGATGGAAGAATATCACACGCCTGCTGCGCACCTCTGTCTTTATGCACGACAGGAAAGAAGCTGTGCCTACCGACCTTCTGCCCATATACAACTGCCTATGGCAGGAACCGGAGGAGAGGGACGACATACGCAACATCATCATCGGAGTGCTCTTCTCCCAAACCAAGGAAACGCTCTCCAGGATGCAGCACGACCTGAAAGAGGATATCCGCCTGCATCGCGCAGCCTCGGCACAGAAGCGCGTGTCAAGCCGGCAGCTGAAGAGGGATGCCGACAAGAAGCTCTATAATAAGTTCTACTATAAGCTGCTGGGATGCAGCAACGAGAACACATTCATCTTCGCACAAGACTACCAGCAGCTGCCGCAATATGGCAACAGCGCACAACAGGGCGTATTGTATAACGACAGGCGGAACCAATCGGTAGTCGTTATCCGAAGCTACGACGGCTCCACGTCAGCACCTCTCGGAAGCCGCCCCGTGGCTCTGACCCGCGATGACAACTACGTATATATAGACGGAGTGAGAATAGAAGTGGAGCAGATTGCCGAGGGCGACAGCCAGCAGCTGCCGTTTGCCGAAGTGTTGGATTCCGGAAGAGACTATTCTGCCGAGATAGAGACGCTTGCCGACAGCATAGCAGATATGGAGAAGGGCATAGCAGAAAACATCTTCATCGACGATGCTGACCGCAATGAAATAAAGGCGTATATTGCATCACTACGCAAGGAGATTGCCTTCACCCGTCAGGACATAGAGAAGCTTTATGATTGACCTTATACACGCCAACGACTATTGGCAACATCATACAGCCTGCAGCCAGACGATGAACCTGCCACGCTATCTGAAGATGCTTGAGATATTTGTGGAGACGGGCGAGATTGCCGGCAAAGGGGTGGCATGGGCGGAGGATGAGCCATGGAGGGAATATTCCGACCCGATGCTGCAGTATCTCGTAAGACTTATGAGCGATGCCAAGACGAAGGCTATGGTCTTGGGCGACAAGCTGTGCGGCAAGATATTCTTCTCTACCGTGGGACGGTTCGTTGTAGATTGCATACATTACCAGCAGTTTCTGTCACAACGCCAATGGACTGAGCGAAACCGGATGAGCGAGGTGTTGGAATGGAGCATAAAGAAGCGGACGGAACAAAAGGCATGGCAGTCGCTACTTGCCGAAATAGGAGAGAAACATGAGGACAACGGCTTCGACCGGGAATTCTATGAGCGACGCTTCTGCGAAGGCAAGTCGGAAAACAAGGAGAACTGGGAGAAGATGGTTTCCGACTGGAGCCAGGCTGCCGACGAGCAGCAGCGGAAAGAGGCGGCAAAGCATATCATATCGGGCGGCAACCATATGGAGAACACTCTGCCAAAGCTTCTCGACAACGCACACAAGTATATAGAAAAGGAGAACATCAGCCAAGAGAAGGCCGTGCAGGCATGGCAGATGACGGATGGCAGATGGACGGAGACGGAGTTTGAACGCAACCTCACGCTCGTGAAGCTGCAAGATCGCTATCCGCAGATTGAAGAGGTTGTGAAGAAGATGGGGCGCATTGCCGACAATGGCGGAAACGACCGCCTTGCCGCAACATCGGACAGAGGAATGAAAATAGAACATTCGTCAGGAAGCGACATCGAAGGCATTACCGTCGGCAACGACATAAACGCCATTCTACCCTCGGAGGCGGCTCTGTATATGGACGATGAGCTGGAAGACACGTTCCTCTATAAGTTCGTGCGACGCAGACTGCAGATTTTCCGATACAAGTCCAACATGTCGAAGCCGTCGCGACATCTCAGTTTCCATTCGGCATCGAGAAAGGGACCGATGATTGTATGCGTAGACACATCGGCAAGCATGTATGGAGTGCCGCAACGCATCGTGAAGTCTATGCTCTCGCTGCTTGAGGAGATGGCAGAAAGGCTCAACCGCGACTGCTTTCTGATTGACTTCTCGGTCAGCGTGCGTGCCATCGACCTTATGCAGAGACGGAAGAAACACCTGTATGAGTCTATCGGACTGAAGGAGAACGAATATGAGTTCCAGCGTGGCGAACTGCCGTTTATAGGTGGCGGAACGAATGCCGTTTGCATGATGAACCTGATGTTCCAACTGCTCGACAACAATGGCGACAGATATGTCAACGCCGATGTGCTGTGGGTGTCGGACTTCCTTATCCCCTACCCCGATACGTCTTACATCCAGCGTATGAAATCATACCGCAAGACGGGTACACGCTTCTATGGCATGCGCATCGTACCGGAAGGGACGAAGTCTACGGAATGGGAGCCGGACTTCGACCATATCTATCCTATAACATACCGTCAATTAAGAAGATACTAATCGTATAATACCCACAATATATTACAGAAACAGAAGAGGGGCGAAGCCTTTGCCATAATCAAGCAAAAGCCTTGCCCCTCTCAGGATATATACGGATTTACGGTAAAACCACCGTTTTTCCTACTTCATCTTCATTCCCATATTATACATTATAAAGCCATAGATGTCGGCTGTCTCCTCCATCACCTTTGACAGAGGCTTGCCGCCGCCATGTCCGGCTTTGCTGTCGATGCGTATCAGCACCGGAGCCTTGCCTGCCTGACATTCCTGCAGACGGGCTGCGAACTTGAACGAATGGGCAGGAACAACACGGTCGTCGTGGTCGGCCGTAGTAACCATCGTGGCAGGATATTCCACGCCCTCCTTCAGGGCATGAAGCGGAGAATAAGCCTTCAGATATTCAAACATCTCCTTACTGTCGGCACTCGTGCCATAGTCGGGAGCCCAGTTCCAGCCGATGGTAAACTTGTGGTAGCGCAGCATATCCATCACACCCACCTCCGGTATGCACACCTTGAAGAGGTCCGGGCGTTGCGTCATGCAGGCTCCCACGAGCAGACCGCCGTTGCTGCCGCCCATGATGGCAAGATGCTCCTTGTCGGTATACTTGTTGCTGATGAGCCATTCGCCGGCAGAGATGAAATCGTCAAACACGTTCTGCTTGCGCATCTTCGTGCCGGCAAGATGCCACTCCTCGCCATACTCGCCGCCGCCACGCAACACCACGTGGACATATACTCCGCCATTCTCCAGGAACGGCATGCGCATAACCGAGAACGAAGGCAGATAGCTCACGTTGAAGCCGCCATAGCCATACATCAGCACAGGATTCTTGCCGTTGAGCTTCATGCCCTTCTTGTAGGTCAGGAACATAGGGATGCGGGTGCCGTCCTTACTCGTGCAGAACACCATCTCCGAGGTGTAGTCACCCAGCTTGAAGCCCACCTTCGGACTGCTCATCACCATGCTCTTGTCTTCATCAAGGTCATACCTGTATATCGTTGTAGGCACGGTATACGAGGTGTAGCTGAAGAACAGCTCCTTGCGCTCCCTCTTTCCGCTGAACGAGGCGCTGCCCACTCCCGGAAGCTTTATCTCGCGGATTTTCTCACCATTTATATTATAGAGGTACGCACGGGAACAGTTGTCCTTGGCATAGAGAAGCACCATCTTGTCGCCATCCACAAAGACCACGTCTTCCAGCACGGCATCCGTCTCTGCCACGAGCTCCTTCCAGTCGTTATATCCCGGCTTGTTGATGTCGGCAACCATCATGCGGTATTTCGGCGCCCCGGCATTCGTAACCATATAAATCCTGTTTCCGATAATCTGCGCAGGAGCATAGTTCTTGCTGCAGTCGCCCGTCATCTGAATAAACTGCGAACCGGGCACGCGCAAATCCCTTACGTACAGGTTTGAGCCCTGGTCCATGCCAGCCTCCGTGAGGAACATCATCGTCTCCTCCTTGTTCACGCTCACGCTATAGAAGCGCAACGGGTTGGCAGGATTCTGATAGAAGAGCACATCCTCGCTCTGCGGGGTGCCCATCTTATGATAATACACCTTCTGCACCTCGTTCTTGGCAGAAGTCTCCTTGCCCTTCTCCGGAGCGTCATAAGCGCTATAGTAGAAGCCGTCGCCCAGCCAGTCGGCACCCGTAAACTTTGCCCATACTATATGGTCGGGGAGCAGCTTGCCCGTTTTGACGTCCATCACGTAAATCTCCTCCCAGTCGCTTCCGCTGCGGGATATGACGTAGGCAAAATAGCGTCCGTCGTTGGAGAAAGAGATATTCTTCAGAGCCACCGTGCCGTCGTCGCTCAGCTTGTTGGGGTCGAGAAACACACGCTGCTCGCCGCCCAGACGGTCCATCTGGTAGAGCACGGCCTGGTTCTGCATACCGTTGTTCTTGTATACATACCATTTGCCGTTCTTCTCAAACGGCGTATACACCTTCTCGTAGTTCACCACCTGCTTCAGTCGCCTTAGATACTTGTCGCGCTGCGGAATCTTTGCCAGATAAGCATTCGTCACCCGGTTTTCTGCCTCTACCCATGCCGCCGTGGCAGCACACGTGTCGTCCTCCAACGGGCGGAAAGGGTCAGCCACCTTCACTCCGAAATACTCATCCACAGTTCCGTCCTTCGGAGCCTGCGGATACCTCACAGTCTGTCCGTCCACAGCCATGGCCGTTGCAGCCAAGACCGTAGTAATAAATAGTGTTTTCATTCGCATATAAATTTATAATGCAAACTTACATAAAAAATCCCGAAATAAAGGCACATCGGTGGAATAAATGCCTATATTTGAAAATATAATACTACCTTTGTATTGGAAACAAAGAACAAACATATATATGGAACCGAAAAAAGACATAACGAATCTGGAACAGCTGTTCCGCACCGACCTCCACAACTATCTGCTCTCCATCGACAAAGTGGACGAGCGGCTGCCAGAGGCTCCTGACATCGAAGAACTGTGGCAGAAGATAGGCGAAAGCTACCTGCCCGACGGCATGAGGGAGTTCAACGCCTACCCTACCGTATCGCTCGGATGGATGATGTTCATCGGAATGGCGATAGCAAAATACTGGGATACAGACTGGGAACTATACAGCAAAGTGGGCGACCTCTACAAATACCTGCGCGACCAGCGCGACTTCGACCACATGGACGACTACATCTGCGAAAGCGTGCTGCTGCTGACAGCAGAGGAGCACACCCTGACGACCAAGATAGTCGGCGAATGCGCCTCGCGCACCTACAACCTACTCTACCACCAGCATCTCGAACCCGGCACGCCCGATGCCTTCCAGGGCTACATGTCAGCCCTCCACCAGATGTATCTCATGGGCATGTCGATGGAGCTGAAACGCCTCGGCTACCACATGACGAAGCTCAACTGACAAGCCCCCTTGATATTTCCACTAAACCAAGTGACTCAGGCAGCGTAAAAAGCCTGATTAGTCATAGCAAAAAACATAGTTAGATATCGCAAAAGCCTGATCAGGAATCATAAAATGCAAAAAAATAAACCGGTCATCAGAACATGTGACTAATATCATGCGTTCCGATGACCGGTTTATGTATGTGTGGGAGAGTTATTCAGTCTCGCTGAATTCATCCTTGCCTACTCCACAGAGCGGACAAACCCAATCTGCCGGAAGATCCTCAAATGCTGTGCCAGGAGCGATGCCATTGTCAGGGTCACCTACTGCCGGGTCGTAAACATATCCACATACGTCGCAAACATACTTTTTCATAATAGCCTCCTTGTTTTTAAAATATTATTGTTAAACCAAATTCCGACAATAACGTCAGGCTCATACGCCAAATCGTCTGTCTTCATATTCTTTCTTTAATCTTATGCAAAGATAATGCATACCGAATGCAGAATATCAAGCTTGCTTGAATATTATGCTGAGGTGCTGCTTATCTTATGCAAAGATACCCAACATACTTCACCCCACCAAATCATCCGCTCTATCATCAAATAGAAGAAATCTATATCACTCTGTCTTTCCCTATTTTCTAGGGGTTCTGTCCTGCCACAAATTAGCTAAACTACTGATTTTCAATCTTTAAGACAGAAGACGATCTTCCAGTTCTTCCAATTAACAATATTGAAATTTTAAATTCTCTTTTATTTAAAATTATATATAATGTAAATAATTAACAAGTTACCTTAAATTAGCAGACTTATAATTTTACAAGAAAGCAAGTCATTGGATAACAATAAATTATCCAATGCTTACATATGTCAGGAAATTCACTTACCTTACTGCTGCTAAAAACTCAAATAAAGAATATCTGACATATGGCAAAGGTAAACATAAAATCCGAGAAAATCACTCCTTTCGGAGGAATTTATTACGCAAGCAAGGCTTTTTATGCGCTTTCACTTGACAAAGTCATCAACGGCACTCTTGGTGTTCGCAGCTCCACCTACAACGGCTACCAGTGGAACGAGGTAATGTCAGCCATGTCTGACGTGTTCCTCTGTGGCGGTGACTGCGTGGAAGATGTCAACAGAAACGAGTGCCACCTGCGGGAATCACCTGAAGTCCGGATACCGACGAGCCACACAATCGGACGTGCCATAAAGGAACTCTCCCATGAAGACATGGAATACAAGTCTTCGTCAGGCAATGTGTTCAAATTCAACACCAACCTAAGGCTCAATGACCTTTTGATGAAACTCAACATGAAGATGGAACTGTTCAAATCCGGCCAGACTGTCAACGTGGATTTCGACCATGTTTTCGTCAAGACGGGAAAAGCCGATGCGACATATTCGTACAAGCATGCTTACGGCTATTCCCTGATGTCGCCTCAATAGACGGCATCATTGCGTACATCGAAAACCGTGACGGCAACACCCCGTCAAGTTCCATCAGGCTGACACGCTGTCAAGGGCTTTCTTGTATTTTGACTTTTTAGAAGAGTGGGTTTTGTTTGACTTTTAATGTGTAATAGCGAGCTGTTGCGAATAAAAAAACGGACAAAAGATGCCTTATAAAAAACAAAAGACTGTAAGTAACTATTCAGCAACGGTAATCGTTAAAAAAAATAAAATATCTCGTACGTCTTGTATCAAAATGCCTATTCGCTTCGTCTAATAGATGTGATTTCGTCGATAAAGACGGACGAAAAATCTATTTTTTAGTAATAACGACATCGAAACAAATTACATTATGAATATGAAGAGGATAGTGATGACTGTTGTGCTGACAATGATGTTAGCAGTCTGTATAAAGGCTCAGAATACAGACGTGACATATAAAGTAAGAGGCGAAGTGGTGGATTCGCTTACGCTCAAGGGAGAGCCGTACGCCACGATAAGCATTTTCAGGAAAGGCGCAGGAGACAAACCCGTGGCAATGGCCGTGACCGATTTGAACGGAAAGTTTAATGTGGAGTCGAGGGGAGAGGGAACCTACGTGTTCACAATCAGTTCGATGGGGCGCAATACCATACGCCGTACCTTTGAGATAGGTGCGGAAAGGAAAACCATAAACATGGGACGTCTGCTGATAACCGACAGCAGGACGGAGCTGAAGGGTGTGGAGGTGGTTGCCTATAAACCATTGGTGAAGGCAGACATCGACAAACTCTCGTATAGCGTTGCCGACGACCCCGAGTCGAAAACCGTAAACGCCATTGACATGTTGAAGAAGGTGCCGATGGTTACTGTGGACGGTCAGGACAATATAAAGGTGAACGGCAGTACGTCGTTCAAGGTATATGTGAACGGCAAACCCAACAATATGATGAGCAACAACCCCTCGGAGGTGCTGAAAAGTATGCCGGCTTCGAGCATCAAGAAGATAGAAGTGATAACGAACCCCGGTCCGAAGTACGATGCAGAGGGCGTGGGAGGAATCCTCAATATCATTACCGAAGGCAAGGGTCTGGAGGGCTACACCGCCACAGTGTCGCTCAGCGGCTCCAACACAGGTGGTGGAGGCGGAGTGTATGCCACGGTGAAGGAACGCAAACTGACGGTCAGTGTCAATTACAACAACAGTATCCAGGATGACAAAAGGACCTATGCCGACACGGAGAGAAGCGTCACCGATGACAATGGTGTTCCAACAACCATGACGAAAGAAAGCAGCACGGCGAAGCCAAACAGCCAGTGGCACAGCGGAAGTCTGGAGGCAAGCTATGAGATAGACTCGTTGAGGCTCATCACGGCATCGCTCTCCCTGAGCCGCTATTCAAGGAAGGAGAACAGCGATGCGCAGACGCATACCCTGGCTCCTGCCTCTGGAACAGGTCTTTATGGATATTCGAGCGACATATTCAGCAAGAACTCCTACAGCTCCGTAAGCGGTGCTGTAGACTATCAGCGCTCTTTCAGCGTGAAAGACCGCCTGCTTACATTCTCCTACCGCATAGAGTCAGACCCGCAGACCAACAAACAGCGCATAAGGTATCTCGACATGTATGCTGGAGAGTCGTGGACGGATTTCATCAACCGCATAAAGAATCAGGACATGGACGGCGACCAGAGCAGTACGGAGCATACCTTCCAGCTCGACTATACAACGCCCTTTGCCAAGCACCACACGTTTGAGACAGGAGCGAAATATATTCTGAGAGACAACAAATCAACAAACGACAAGTATGACGCTGCCACGGATGGAAACGGAGAACTGGCATACGACAAGGACAACAGCTCGCACTTCAAGCACCGCAACGACATCTTTGCCGCATATCTGGGCTACGGACTGTCGCTTGCAAAATGGTCGGCAAGGCTCGGACTGCGCTATGAGCACACCCTGCAGGATGTGAAATACATAGTAGGCAGGGGCAGCGACTTCCGCAAGAACTTCGACGACCTCGTGCCTTCGGCAAAGCTCGGCTATAAGTTTTCCGATATGATGAACATCTCTCTGTCCTACAAGATGCGCATAAGCCGACCGGGAATCTATTACCTCAACCCGTATATCAACGATACCAACCCGGAGAGCATCAGTCAGGGAAACTCAAACCTCGACTCCGAGAAGACCCACTCCTTCGACCTGCAGTTCAGCAGCTTCGCTCAGAAGTTCAGCTGCAGCCTTACCACGAGTTATAGCTTTACTAACAACAGCATACAGAATGTTCAGCGGATGGTCAACGACAACGACATCGCCGGGCTGCCTAACCCTACAGGAAAGCAGGTGCTTTATACCACCTATTATAATATAGGTAAGACGCAGAACGTGAACTTCAACGGCTACGTAAGCTGGAATCCGCTCACCGACACCCGCTTTACGCTGAACGCCTGGGGTGGCTATTCGCATCTTACCGACGGACAGAGCCTGAAGAACCACGGATGGAACGTCTCCCTATGGACAAGTCTGCAGCAGACGATAGCAAAGACATGGACCGTGTCGCTCTCTGCCTACATGCAGACACCGGGCGTCTCGCTGCAGGGCAAGACCGGTTCCATGTTCAGTCATGATTTCTCCGTCAGCAGGTCGTTCATGGACAAGAGGCTGAACATAACGTTTAATTGCGGAAACCCGTTCAAGAAGTATTTCAAGTATAATAGCGACATATCTGGACCAAACTTCGCTTACAAGCAGCAATACCGCTTCTGCATGCAGTATGTAGCGCTCGGAGTAAGCTATAGGATAGGTAAGCTTCAGGCAAGGGTGAAGAAGGCTGAACGCACGATAGAGAACAACGACGTGAAACAAGGCGGAGGAAGCAGCTCCGACACTAATATGGGACCTGGCAAATAGCCGGGAACCATTTTCCTCCCCGTTCCAACATCTTGAATAATGTAAAAAAAAGCACTTATTTTTCATGCTTACGATAGGTATGTGTCAGATTTTTTGTATTTTTGCAAATCTATATGCGGTCGCTGACCGTGAATAGAGATACAAAGACAATATAACAAAGAATATGAATATACTAAACGAAATAAACAGTGCGGCAAAACAAGCCGTAAGCACACTCTACGGTCAGGACGTGCCGGAGAAAATGGTGCAGTTGCAGAAGACAAAGAAAGAGTTTGAGGGAAGCCTCACACTCGTAGTGTTCCCTTTCCTCAAGATTTCAAAGAAGAAGCCAGAGGATACTGCACAGGAGATAGGAGAATGGCTTAAGCAGAACTGCAAGGCAGTGGCTGACTATAATGTGGTGAAGGGCTTCCTGAACCTCGTCATTGCTCCGGCGGCATGGATAGGAATGCTCAACGACATCAACAAGGATGAGAAATATGGCGAAACGGCTGCTACGGAAGACTCTCCGCTGGTTATGATAGAGTATTCATCGCCTAACACCAACAAACCACTCCACTTGGGACACGTAAGAAACAACCTGCTCGGATGGTCGCTCGCACAGATTATGGCGGCAAACGGCAACAAGGTAGTGAAGACAAATATCGTGAATGACCGTGGTATACATATCTGTAAGTCAATGCTCGCATGGCAGAAATGGGGCAATGGTGTAACTCCAGAGACAAGCGGAATGAAGGGTGACCACCTGATTGGCGACTTCTATGTGGCATTCGACAAACACTACCGTGAGGAGGTGAAGGAGCTGAAAGCCAAGTTCGTGGCAGAAGGCATGGACGAAGAGGCTGCCGAGAAGAAAGCCAAGGATGAGGCTCCGCTGATAAAGGAGGCTCATGAGATGCTCGTGAAATGGGAGCAGGGCGACAAGGACGTGCGTGCTTTGTGGGAGAAGATGAACTCTTGGGTTTATGCAGGCTTCGACGAGACATACAAAAACCTGGGTGTCGGCTTCGACAAGATATACTATGAGTCGCAGACATACCTCAAGGGAAAGGCAAAGGTGGAGGAAGGTCTTGAGAAAGGACTCTTCGAGCGCCATGAGGACAACAGCGTATGGGCAGACCTTACAAACGAAGGACTCGACCAGAAGTTGCTGCTGCGTTCTGACGGCACCTCTGTTTATATGACGCAGGATATCGGTACTGCCGAGATGCGCTTCAAGGATTATCCTATCGACAAGATGATTTATGTGGTGGGCAACGAGCAGAACTACCACTTCCAGGTGCTGTCTATCCTTCTCGACCGTCTGGGATTCAAGTGGGGTAAGGAGCTTGTACACTTCTCATACGGTATGGTGGAGCTGCCTAACGGAAAGATGAAAAGCCGTGAGGGAACGGTGGTTGACGCCGATGACCTTATAGCGACAATGGTGGCAGACGCAAAGAAGACAAGCGAAGAGCTGGGTAAGTTCAACGATATGACCGAGGAGGAGCGCAACGAGATTGCCCGTATCGTAGGTATGGGAGCATTGAAATACTTCATCCTGAAGGTTGATGCCCGCAAGAACATGCTCTTCAATCCAGAAGAGAGTATCGACTTCAACGGAAATACAGGTCCGTTCATACAGTATACCTATGCTCGTATCCGTAGCATCTTGCGCAAGGCAGCAGAGCAGGGACTGGAAGTTCCTGAGGCTTTGGCTGACGACATGCCTCTCAACCAGAAGGAGATGGAACTTATTCAGAAGATGGATGAGTTCGGAGCGGCAGTGCGCCAGGCAGGTAAAGACTATTCTCCAAGCGGCATTGCCAACTACTGCTATGAGCTGACAAAAGACTTCAACCAGTTCTATCACGACTATAGCATTCTGAATGCTGACGGCGAGAACGAAAAGCTTGTCCGTCTGATGATAGCAAAGAACGTGGCAAAGACCATCAAGAATGGTATGGCGTTGCTGGGTATTGAGGTTCCTGAGAGAATGTAGGATTTTAAGTTGACAAGTTGACAAGTTAACAAGGAGACGAGTAGACAAGGAGATTACTATGGTATGCCAGACTTTCTTGTCTACTCGTTTTCATTATCAACGTCGTCAACGTTTAAACTTGCAAATCAAATCTCCTCGTTAACTCGTCAACATGTAAATCAACTTGCAAATCAAATCTCCTCGTCAACTCGTCAACTTGTCAACTCGTCAACTTATAAATTATGAACAATCAATCAATGATAAACCCTCCGGATTACAGGCGTGATACCGTACTGCCACTCCCAATGGAAGTGTCAGCCAATGCATGGGCTGTGGATGCGGCTTGTTCCGGCAATCCGGGACCAATGGAGTATAGAGGCATTGACCTTGCCACGGGAGCCGTGGTGTTCCACTTCGGACCGATGCATGGAACAAACAACATCGGAGAGTTTCTTGCCATCGTTCATGCCCTCGCACTGATGGAGAAACAAGGCATACGCAAGACTATCTATTCCGACAGTCATAACGCCATCCTGTGGGTAAGCAAGAAGCAATGCAAGACAAAACTTGAGCGTACACCGCAGACGGCACAGCTTTACAACGTAATAGCGCGTGCCGAACTATGGCTCAAGACACATGCCTTTCGCGTACCTATTATTAAATGGGAGACAAGGAAGTGGGGTGAGGTGCCTGCTGATTTCGGAAGGAAGGGATGATGCCGCATAGAACGTGAAAAAAACAATATAATTCTGTTTGTTTCATGCAATGATTCCTCTGTTTGGATGTTTTGAATATAGAGAACATTAAAAGAGGAAAGAAAAATGGAAAAGTGTATAAGCAGAATATTCAAAAGGGTTTGTAGTGTATGGTCAGTGGTCTTTATAGTTGCAGCGATACTGCCTATGATGCAGTCGTGCGACTTGGACGATGACAATAATGGTGTTGTAATATGTCCGGGCAAGGTGCCGAACGCTGTGGTGACAGTGAAGACGGCTGCCGACAATACGGTCTATCTGCAGCTGGACGACAATACTACACTGCTGCCGACAAACATGAAGGAGCATCCTTTTAAAGGAAAAGAAGTGCGTGCCTTTGTTAACATCCGTGAGGTAGGCAACAATGCCGCCCCTTACTCAAAGGCAGTAGTGGTGAATTATATAGACAGCATATTGACAAAGCCTGTTGTGCCGACGCTGGGCGACAAGAACACAGAGGCTTATGGCAATGACCCGATAGAAATACTGAAGGGCTTCCCTACAGTTTGCGAAGACAACTATCTTACGCTCGCTGTATGCACCGTATGGGGGAAGAATGCGAAACCGCATATGGTAAACCTCGTTACGGGAGTCAACCCGAAAGACCCGTACGAAGTAGAGCTCCGACAGAATGCTTTTGGAGATACAAAGGGCAATTATGCAGGAGCAACGGTGGCTTTCTCTCTGAAGGCTCTGCCTAAGACGGGAGGGAAAACCGTAAAGCTGAAGGTAAAATACCAGTCATTCTCTGGAGAGAAAACTGCGGAGTTTGACTATAAAACAAAAGACTGAATGAAGTGAATCTGAATGAGCAACAACTTTTAGACCAATTAAGGAATGGCGACAGAACAGCACAGAAGACTCTCTACACGAAATATGTGGGGAGCCTTGCTGCTATATGCTCACGTTATGTCGTTGATCCGGATGATGTGAAAGATGTGTTGCAGGAATCATTCATAAAGATATTCACACAGCTTGACTCTTTCACCTACAGGGGAGAGGGGTCGCTGAAGGCATGGATGGGGCGCATCGTGGTGAACATGTCTATAAACTTCATAAAGACATCCGGGCGCTTGAACCTCGTATATGACGATGATGTGTCGGCAAATATAGCAGAGACGGAAGAGCCCGATGCCGACGGAGTGCCACCGGGAGTGTTGCAGGAGATGATAAAGAAGCTCCCCGATGGCTACAGGACGGTGCTCAACCTGTATGTCTTTGAGAACAAAAGTCATAAGGAAATCGCCACCTTATTAAATATAAAGGCAACATCGTCAGCCTCCCAGCTGTTTCATGCTAAGGCAATGATGGCGAAAATGATTAAAGAATATAAACGAACCCAATAAAGTTTTACCGATGAAAGAAGAATGGAAAGACAAGTTGCAATGCTCTATGGCAGACTTTGAAGAGGCTGTCCCGGAAGGATTGTGGCAGGATATTGAGGAAAGACTGTCTGCCAATGATGTGGTAATCGGTAAGGCGGAGCGTCGGAAGCCAATGCGACGTACTATGGTGGCTGGCATTCTTGCCGCTGCAGCGTGTGCCGCTTGTGTGGTTGGGTTCTTCCTGGATAGAGAAAAGGTTGAAGTCGGAAGCGGAGACTTTACAGCAAAGACTCAGAATGCGAAGTCGGAGTATATAGTACAAGGTGGAGTAAAACACCTCGCACAGAATACCGCTAATACTTCCGGAGTCAGTCCAAAAGCAACTGTTGCAGTTGTAGCTTCGCAGAAGAGTTCAGAAAAGCATGGCGGTGTTATGGTTAGTCCCGATGTTGAGGGAGCTGCTGTAGATGTGGATGCTGTTAGAGAGATAACTGTAGATGAGGCTCTTCCGGAGAAAAAGGAAACAGAGAAGACGAGTGGCGAAGACAATAAATCCATAGTGGTAAACAAGTCATACGCAAACAATAGCCGACATGACTCTTATGGCGGAAAGCAGAAGACCATGAATGTAACTCACGACAAAGAGGATTTGTCAGACAGATTCTCGGCATCGTTGTTTGCTTCCAACTCCATGAGTAGAGGCGGTTCGGGTACTGGTGTGCAGCTGCTTGCTTCGAATGTATATAACGATGCGGTATTTTCTTCCAACCCGATGGGAAGAGAAGGTAAACTGCCGGGATATTATGTTGAAGAATCAGAAGATGAAAGTGTTGACCATCATTATCCTATAAGAGTAGGACTCTCTGTGAGATATTCTCTGGCGAAGCGTTGGGGAATAGAGACAGGGTTGGTGTATTCATATCTTTCTTCAGATATTTCGCAGGGTGAAGGAGACAACAGCAACAAGACGGAGCAGAAACTGCATTTCGTCGGAATACCGCTTAATGTAGACTATAGCTTGTGGAGCAACAGGATATTCAACGTATATGCGATAGGTGGAGGCATGGTGGAGAAGAACGTAAAGGGAACGTCCACTGCAACATGTCGCCTGAACGGTAATACGCAATCTACGTCTGATTATAAAACAAAGATGAAGGAACTGCAATGGTCTGTAAATGCAGCTCTTGGAGTACAGGTGAATTTCAATAAGGAAATCGGTATGTATCTGGAACCGGGAGTGGGCTATTACTTTGACAATGGCAGTGCACTGAAGACATATTATACAGAGAAACCATTCAGCTTTAATCTTAAATTAGGTTTACGTTATACTATAAGTAGCAATAAATAGTTCTCTTTTTTACATCTTTTTTTGGTGTTTGGAACATTTTTTATATATTTGCATCCAACAAACATGTTTATGTGATTTTAATTACATCAACACAAAAGAGAAATTTATTGTTAACGTAAACCTAAAAACCATGAGTAAGAATCTTTTTAATGTAAGGTTATTCTCGTCATTGTTGTTTGCTGGAGCATTGGTTACTGCCGGTTGCACAGACAATGATTACGATTTTGACCAGATTGACTCTACTGTCGGAATCGGTGGCGAAGGGCTTGAGATTCCAACAAGTTCAACGGAAGAAATTAAGTTAAAGGACGTGCTTGACCTTGAGGAGAACGGAAGTGTTGTGGAAGATGCCACAACTCACGACTATGTATTCCGCCAGACTGGTGACCCTATTAACCCGGTAAAGGTTAATATTACAAAGATCCATGTCGCTAAGGAGTCTGGACAGTCGATACCGTTTACCTTCAATGTTTCAAGCAGTGCTCCGCGCAATGGCGTGAGAAAGGCTGGCGGCTCGGTTACGGTGGATGCTGATATCTACAAGTTCAGATATAAGGGTAAGAAGCCACAGGAGGTACTGCACCTCTATTCCGCAGAGGCTTCAACAACCTTGACTCTCAGAGTTCCGCTTTCTGCTATCAATGGGGCAGTAAGTCATTTGCAGAATGTTACATTGTCTCTTCCTGGTTATCTGAACTTTAATGTAGGCACCTGTTCTACAGCTCCGAAGAAAGTGGAAGGCACAAACATCATGTTCGAGAACGTTTCTACAAATGGAGACTTCGTAGTTAATATAAACGTAACAGGACTTGACTTCACACGTACAAACACCAACGGAAGTGTAAGCATTGACAACTATGTCTCTCTTGATGGAAAGGTGCACCTTACCGCCAATGGAGCAATAACAGGAGCAATGTCTTCTTCACCAACGCTGAATGCTGCGTTCAGCATGGCTGACTTTACAATAGACTCTGCTGTGGGTATCTTTGATCCGGAGATTGATCTTAAAGACGGTCTTGGAAACACGAATATTACGGGAATACCTGATTTCTTGCAGGATGATAATGTGAAGGTAGACCTCTATAATCCGGAAATCCTCCTTACTATAGGTAACGACATGGATGCTGCTGGTACTATAACAGGAAAGATTATTTCAAAGAAGAAGGGCGCAGTTATCAATGTTATCAACAACATTCAGATTCCTATTGCTGCCAATACGGTGAACAAGATATGCATCAATCGTACAGGTGAGGCTAAGAATGGATATGTTGTAGTCAAGGTGCCAGAATTGTCAAAGGCTATAGAGACTATTCCGGATAACATCGCATTCGAGGCTACGGCAAAGGCAAGCACGGAAAAGGTTACAAAGTTCAATCTCGGATATGATTATCATATTACTCCGTCGTACAGCATAGATGCCCCTCTCGCATTTGCAGAAAATGCAGAGATAGTATATAAGGATACTCTTGACGGATGGAATGATGACCTGCAGGATATGGAACTTGCAGAGAATACTTACCTGAGTGCTACGGCAAATGTGGAAAATGGTGTGCCGGCATATCTGTCTGTAGACGTTGTTCCTGTTGGTGTAGACCAGAAGGTGGTAAAGGGCATCACGGTGGAACTGGTAAAGAAGGATGTTGCTGCTTCGCCGAACGGAACGGATAAGGTGTCTTCTCCTTTGGAGATAAAGATTTCGCAGACAGAGAAGGGCGCATTGGCTAAGCTCGACGGACTTATTGTCACGGCAACCGGAAAGGCAAAGAACGGTGACAATAAGGTGACGGGCATTACTCTCAATGCAGAACGCCACACTCTGATTATCAAGGATATCAGAATAAAGATTGTGGGTAAAGTGATAGGTGACTTCAATTAATCCAATACATCATGACTATTATGACAAACAAATATAATAAACATATTCTGGCTGCCGCCATGCTGATGGTTGGCGGTGCCGCTACAGCGCAGAATCTTAATTCGGCTTACTTCACAGACCAGTATGCTTTCCGCCATACCATGAACCCTGCTTACGGTAATGAGCAGAACTATGTGTCTATTCCGGCATTGGGTAATATCAATGTAAGCATGCATGGAAACTTCGGATATGAGGATGTGATAATGAAGAATCCTCGCTTCGGTATTGACAGCGACAAGAAGATGACTACGTTCATGAACCCTTATATCTCTGACAGTAAGGCTCTTGACGGATTCTCTACAGGTAACAACCGTTTGACGGGCGATGTTAATATCGCTATCCTTTCTGCCGGTTTCAAGGCTTTTGGCGGTTATAACACTGTGGAGCTTAACTCAAAGTCTTCTTTGGGAATGGTATTGCCGTATGAACTCTTCGAGTTTGCACGTAACACAGGCAACAAGACCTATGATATAGGAGACATCAATGCTCATGCTCAGTCGTATGTAGAGCTGGCTTTAGGTCACTCTCGTAAGATTGACGACAAACTGCGTGTCGGTGCTAAGCTGAAATTCTTGTTCGGTATTGCAAGAGCTGACTTCCAGTTCAAGAACGTGAAGGCTGACCTTGCAGGAACAGACAAGTGGACTGTCAGCGGAGATGCTCTTGCTGACGTTTCCATGAAGGGATTTGCGTACAAGACAACTACCGATGACTATAAGCAGGACGGAGCAGGACAGTATGAAAAGATTGACGATGTGGACGTTGATGGAGCAGGACTTGGCGGCTTTGGTATGGCTTTGGACCTGGGTGCCGTGTATAAGATCAATGACGATTGGACGGTGAGTGCGTCTTTGCTTGACCTTGGTTTTATCAGCTGGAGCAATGATGTTCAGGCTGCTAACAAAAGCAAGAGTTTTGAGTTCAATGGCTTCCATGATACTTCTGTGACGAGTGATGGCAACAATACCATTGATAATCAGTCAGACAAGTACAGTGACCAGATTACGGACTTTATCAATATTCAGGATAAGGGCGACAAGGGTGGAAGAACAACAGGAATTGGCGCTACGTTGAATGTAGGATGCGAATATACGTTGCCTGTATATCGCAAGATGACTTTCGGTCTCTTGAGCAGCACTCGCATCAAGGGCGCTTACTCTTGGACGGAAGGAAGACTGAGTGCCAACTGGAAACCTTTGAAATGGCTTGACGGTGGTGTGAACTTTGCTGTAAACAGCTTCACGGCAAGCATGGGCTATGTTATCAACATACATCCAAAGGGTTACAACTTCTTCATCGGCATGGATCATATCCTTGGCAAGATGAGTAAGGAGTGTATTCCTCTCAGCAGCAATGCCAATGTATCTCTTGGTATGAGCATAGCATGGTAATTGAAATATAAAATATTAGATTCATATATTAAGAGCCGGATTTAAAAACAAATCCGGCTCTTAATATATACTGTTATAGATAAATCTTATTTCTTCTTTTTCATATCAACTGTAATCCTTCCGACGTAGATTCCGCTTTTGCCGTTCTGGTCGTTAGGGATGCTGATGCCGTCGAGGTTATTGACGTATTTTAGTTCCTTGAAGAAAGAGTGGGAATGCCCTCCGAGAACGATGTCTATGTTCCGGGTGTTTGCCATCAGTAGTTTGTCGTCAGTGTCTTCTGTATTCCATCCAAGGTGGGAGAGACATACTATGAGGTCGCACTTCTCTTTGTTCTTTAAAGTCTCAACCACGTCGTTGGCAGATTTCGTAGGGTCAAGAAACTTCACGCCTTTGCAGTTCTTGTCAGAGACAAGTCCTTGCATCTTTGGCGACAGTCCGAAGACTCCAATCTTTATACCGTTCCTCTTTATTATAGTGTAAGGCTTGACGAGTCCTTCCACACAGGTTCCGGTGAAGTCGTAGTTTGCGCATACGATAGGGAATTTTGCCATGCGGAAAAGGCGCGCCATGTTCTCAAGGCCGAAGTCAAATTCATGGTTTCCTATTGTCGCTGCATCATAGCGCATCATGTTCATCAGCCCTACCTCTACATCACCTTTGAACATAGTGTAGTAGGAAGAGCCTTGCGAGAAGTCACCACTGTCGAAGAGCAGCAGGTCGGGATTGTTCTTCCTCTGCTCTTTTATCATCTCCACTCTTCTAATGAATCCGCCGCGGTCAGCCTTTGACGTGTCGGCGAGTGTAGCCTTCAGAGGCATTATGCAACTGTGTGTGTCGTTGGTGTGCAGTATCAGCAGCTTCCTTCCTTTAGCCTGTGCGCCAGTGGCGATGGCTATTATAAATAGTGATAATACAATTATCTTTTTCATATCTGTTCTCTGATGTTAGGTTAAACAATGATTTATTTCGTCCTGACAAATCTGTTTTCCACTTTCGAGTCAACGACCTTTCCTTGTGCTGTCATCTCCTTGAAATAGCTGATGATGATGAAGCGCACGTTGTTTTCCGTACCTTTAGGTCCGTTTACTTTTGTCTTGCTCTTGAAAGCCGTCATACGGTCGTTGCCCTCAACCACATAGTCGAGGGTGGCGATACGGTATTCCTTGTTAGGGTCTATCTCGCTGCCGTTGATTTTCAGACTGACGAGTTTGTTGTCCTTGTCCATCACCGCCTCTACGCCATGGCTCACTCCTTGTCCGCCGTAGTCAGCCATCTGGCGGAACAGTTCCGTCACCTTGTCGCCAGTAAGCGTGCAGAAGTAAATCTTGTTTTCAAAGGGAGCCACATCAAGAATGTCTCCGTATGTTACATCACCTTTGGCAAGAGAGGCACGTATGCCGCCAACGTTATATACAGCAAAGTCCGGTTTCTCGTTGAAAGACTTTGCTCCCCACATGAGGATGTCTGCCATGAGGTTGGATAGAGGGCTCTCAGGCTGGTATTTGTCGAGATATCTTGCTGTCTGTCCAACTACAGGACTCATGATGCTGTCTACCTTAGCCTTGAAAGGGGCTATGAATTTCTCTGCTTCAGCATCTTTGTTCTTGTCGTATCTGTTGTCTACAAGGATTCTGCTTCGGCTTATGTTTGCCACCTCATAATGTGAGGCGCAAGAAACGGCAGTCATTGTTGCTGCCGTAATGACGATTGATGTTAGTATTTTTCGCATAGTTCCTATTTTATCTAAAGATAGTGCAAAAATCCGATTAGGCGAGCGAAAAGGAAATTTATTTCTTTGTTATAGTGCCGTCGTCGCTGATTGTAATCTTCGGGTCGGTGAAGTCAGCTTTCGTCAGACTTTGTATTTCCTTTGCCACGATGTTCTGTTTGTCGAGTCGCGGTCCGCGTCCACGTTGCTGTATGAAGGAGTTTATTTTTCCTTTTACAAAAGTGCCGTCGGCGGAGTTTATTGTCAGTTGCAGCACGGGGGCGTAGCCAGACACTCCGGCAATGTTTATTCCGTATGGCGTACAGAAGTTTCCGAGGCTGTAGGCTATGAAATGTCCTTTGTATAGCTCCATGGCTCTCACCACATGTGGACCGTGACCATATATCACGTCAGCTCCGTTGTCGATGCAGAAATGTGCGAACCGTCTCAGGTCTCCTCTGTTCTCTCCGAGGAACGTCTCCGGACCGTCAGGCAGATGTCTGTATTTCGTTCCTTCAGCCCCACCGTGGAAAGTCACGATGATGATGTCAGCCTTTCCTTTCAGTGAGTTGATATTTCGCTTCACGGTCTCCAGGTCGAGGTGTCGTGGAGTGTAGCTGTCCTGTCCGAAAGAGCAGAATCCGTATCTCACACCGTTCTTCTCTACCACAGTCACTTCCTGTCTTCCCTTGATGCCGGCATACGCTATGCCGTTTTCTTTCAGAGTCTTTTCCGTAGATATGATGCCGTTTATGCCGAAGTCACGGGCATGGTTGTTTGCCATGTTCATGAAGTCGAAGCCAGCGTCGGCAAGCAGCTTGCCGTATCTGGTAGGCACTTTGAAGGCATAGCAGTATTTTCCGGGCTTCTTGTGTGTCGTACCTGTGTCGGCGAGTGCGCCTTCCATATTGCCGGCTGCAAGGTCAGCATTGGCTAAGATGCCTTTCACGTCGTCGAAGAGATTCTTGCCGTCGTTTTCGGGCAGTCTCTTTTCTGGGAATGTCGTTCCGGGCATTATGTCGCCTACGAATGCGAGCGAGAGGGTAGTGGGCATGCCTTTGCCGGGCATCTCGGTGGTAGTTGACTTGCAGCTGTCGTGTTGTGCTTTGGCTGCGATAGAATCAGAAACACCAACGGGTACGGAACCTTTTCGTTCTGTACCCGCTGATGTGCAGGCAACAGACAGGCCTGCAAAAATCAAGAAAGATGCTATTGCTTTCATTATTATTCTGTTATTCTTCTTGCCCCGATATATCGACGAGAATAGTAAGGTTCGTTAGACTGGCTTACCTTGACTCCTTTTAAGCTTGCATGTATGAAGCTGAAGTTGCCGTTCATAGGGTCATAGTCTACAACGATGCCCACATGTCCTACTCCTCTTCCGGAGCGTGGACTTGAGAAGAACACAAGGTCGCCGGTCTGCAGATTGCTGTTGTCAACAGCCTCTCCCTGGGTGAACTGTGCTCTTGACGTGCGGTTCAGCTTGATTCCCATCTGGTCATACAGATACCTTGTGAAACCGGAGCAGTCGAAAGCCCCCGTTCCCATAGCTCCGCGCTGGTAGCGTGTGCCGATGAGTGCGAAAGCCTCGTCCATAAGATTTTCCATCGATGCCACGTCGTAGTTGTCTATACTGCCGTCGTTATTGTAAAGGAAATCGTAGTTGTCAATCTCGTCAATGTCTTGGTTGTCGTTGTCATTGTCTGGCAGTTGGTTAGCCATTGCCGGCATAGCAAATGCACACAAAGATAGTACTGCGATTTTTAATTTTTTCAATGTCATAATAGTTTCTTTTATTCATGCGCTTTTGCTTCTCAACTGAAGTGCCGTTGCTTATTTACCTGGAATTTCGGGTAAAAACTTGCTGCGCATATTTGTTAATGGAGATTGCGACATGTTTTTCTGAATACAAAAACAGGCATCGCCATATATATTCATTATCGTGTCACAAAGTCCTTATTGGATTTGTTTTCGTTGCGAAGATAGTAAAAATATTTGATATATGAAAGTGTTTTACATCTTTTCAAAAGCTGTATTTCTGCATTTGTCGGCGTAGCTCGTCATTGTTATTTCTTGATATTAAGTGTTTTAGTAACACATGGTGCAGGAAATGGTTTAACCTTGATTGTTTACATGCTTTAACACTGTTATGTAATAAAGTGTATCTGATTTCCTTCGTTTGCCTATATGGGGCGATTTGTTTCAAAAATAGAAAGTCACCGAGTTTCTATAAGAAAGTTACATAATTTCTATGAGAAAGTGGTTCTTCGTCAATTTAGGTTGACTTTTCCTGATTTTACTAGACACTTTCTTGCTTTATTAACTGAACCTA
>OOCQ01000753.1_pt1 | contig 24639 bp, 17 predicted proteins | sample 1671121 | NCBI WGS metagenome assembly OOCQ01 (sample SAMN06348124, study PRJEB24527) | human gut metagenome | biome: human gut; feature: ankylosing spondylitis patient; material: feces | host: Homo sapiens | place: China | collected 2015-10 | reverse complement strand
TCAGTTAATAAAGCAAGAAAGTGTCTAGTAAAATCAGGAAAAGTCACTCTTTTAGAAATTAGGTAACTTTCTCATAGAAAGTCGGTAACTTTCTCATAGAAATTAGGTAACTTTCTCATAGAAATTAGGTAACTTTCTATTTTTAATGAATTAAGGGGCTTTTTAGGGGGTATAGCTATCGAACGGATTTTTATTCATTTTATGATGCCGTTGTCGGTATCTTTGAGGTTAATTCTCTTTTCCGCAGACTGGTGGTTTCTGCCTCTGTTCAGTCGCCATACTATGTTTAGCGAGATGCAGTTGCCGCTGTCTTTGGAGTAGCCTATGGAGTGCTTGTAGAGATTGCGGTTGAGAAGCTCGTTTTCAAACGACTTGTAGTTGCTGCAAAGAGGATTTGCCCATGTTAGGGAGAATTGCCAGTTCTTCAAGTTGTATGAGGCTTGCAGGGCGGAGTAGGCACCATTGTAGCTTTTCGATTCCCCTTCCAGGAAGCGTGTGCCGTTATCTATGTATCCACGCAGATAGAATTTGCCGAGATAAGCCGTAATGCTGCCCACATAGAACCATGATGTGTAGCAATGGGTGTAGTCGTAGCCGAAGTTGAAGCAGCGGTACATGCCTCCGTTGGCAGCCACTTGTAGCTTTTCAGGCAAAAGCCAATAGCCGGCGTATGCCGTGATGTCCAGTACGTCAATCTCCTTCTGGTTTATCTGGGTATAGATAAAGCGATTGTCGTCGGTTCGTTCATAATGTGCCATGTTTGGCCTGCGACATTGCTTGTAGTAGCCTTCGATGAAGGATTGCAGGCGGTTGGTATTGTAAGAAACCAGCAGACGGTGCTCCATGTCGCGCGACGGTTTCAAGTCAGGATTGCCAACCGTCCATTCCATGCTGTTGGTCCTGATGGCGGCATCGCTCGTCATGGCAATGCGTGAAGTCCGTTCCTGCATCTGAAAGGTATAGCTCATTTGCAGTTCATTGCTTGGATTATAAGTCAGGGTAAGCTTCGGGCGATAGGTCCAAAAGTTATAAGTATGTTCGTTTTGTGTGTAATGGATATAGCTGACACCCGTTCCCAATGAGTATTGAAACTGCTTGATCGAGCCTTTTATCTCGCCGAAGGCATAAAGCTTGTTGTCGTTCATCCTGGTTCTGGCAGTTGCATCTCCTGTATAGTCATTCCTTGTGTTTTTGTAGCGATAGTTCAAACCGGCGGAAAGAGTAAAAGGCTTCAGTCGGTTCTCGTAAATCATTTCCGAAAGCAAGGACGCTGATTTGCCGTCCACATTATATATATAAGGTGTACCTTCGTTATAGAAGCTGTTCGTCTTTGTAGAAATGAAGGTGCCGACGGCATTTGCAATAATGGATTGCTTGGGCGTGAGCTGGCGGAAGAAGTATATGTCCAATACCGGCGAGAGGTCCTTGCTTCCATCCCTGCTTGTGGCTTTGTAGCTGTGGTTCCCGTCGATTATTTCCTTTATGCTGTAGTTGTCTGGAGTCTTGTTTAATGCTCCGCTCAGGGAAGTCTGGAAGACGGTAGCTGTAGAGTCCGCCCAGTTGTAGGTCAGTTTTGCATTATGGGAGATGTATTTACGGAGTGTTTCCACGTCATTTCGCTCTATGGTATATATGCTGCCGTCGGTTAGGGTGTAGTTGGCATTCTGCAAGATCTTCGAGCCTTTCGACTTGTCTCCGTTTATGTCATACGATACAGACCATTCGCTTTTCCCCTTGTTCCATTTCCCGTATACCATGCCGTCGCCTTGAATGGTGGTAATGGCAGAAGTGATGTCCGTGCCGACAGAGTATCCGCTGTCATTTCTGCGTGTTATGATGTTTATCACATAGGCAAGACTCTCGCCGTAGCGTACGCCGGGCTTGTCTATGAAGTCGATTCTCAGTATGTCCTTCGGGTCAAGGGCTGTCATTTCTGGTTTGTCCACTATTATGCCGTTTATCCTCAGTTGTACGCCTCCTCTGTTGTCTATGGCGGATATGGTGTGGTTGATATTGTCAATGCGGAGATTAGGCAAGGTGAGTTTTTCGAGAAAGCTGTAGCCGTTGGTAGAAGCTTGTCTCTGCGAATCGGTAGGGTAGATAACCATTCCGTCGGGTTTGTTTACAACCTTTGAGGCTCTGACCGTTACTTCATCAAGAGTGATGGACTTGTCCACGTTCTGCGCAAAAGTTATTGCTGCGGTGGAGAGAAGCAAAGAAAATGTAATAAATCGTTTCATTATGCACCATTTTTAGTTATGGTGCAAAAGTATGATGATACTCCGGAAACGCCAATTTATGTGTCTGACATTTTCCTGACAGTTGTCTGACAAAAGGCTAACTATCTGTAAACCAGAGTATAACTTCTGCCTCTGTCAGATTCTATCTTCAGATTACTGTTCGCTTCAACAATAGGTTTGATGCGTCTGACAAGTGTGTATAACGTGTCGCTGGCATCCGGTTTCTTAGGCCATAGCTTCTCGCAAATCTCTTTCTTTGACAGCGTGTGAGTCTCGGAAGTCATAAACATTTCGAGTAAGGAATGTTGCATGGGTGTAAGATGAATAAGCTTGCCGGTGTGGGTCAGGAACTTGTCGTTGCAGAACACGATACCGCCATACGACAGTCCTTGCATGAGCAGTTTAGGCTTCTTTCTTTTTATATACCATAGACTGCCTGTCAGCCATAGTATTCCGACAAAGAACAAAGATGAGGAAGCCTTTTGGTCGGACAGTTTAAGTACGGTAAGGAATCCGCAGTTCGCTTCCGCTACAAGTTCCGTTTGCAGTCTGTCGTTGCGTCTCACCGTCCGTATTACGATACATGCGGTATCTTTCAGTTCGGCAATGGTCAGACTGTTTCTGTAGCATTGTATAGTGTCGGTCGTCACCACATTGCCAGGCATTTGTTGGAGAGCTGTTTCCAATGCACGGTTCACGTCGTTTGCTATCATTGATTCTGTTCTATGATAGCTGTTCATGCCAGCCCCGAAAGCACAAAGCATTATAAAGCAGAATATTATAAATGGCAGTTTCTTCATGATGTTCAATATTTTATAACCAATTGCAAAAATACAACAATTATCTAAGAAACAGAGACTTTTCCATATAAAAATTGTATGGCAAAGGAAGGAGAAACGCTCTTCTTCTATTTGCCAACTTGCCTCGTCAACTTGTCAACTCGTCATTTGTCTACTTGTCTATTTTCCTTGTCAACTCGTCAACTTGTCAACTCGTAAATAATATCTAATACAGCTCGAATTATGCAAAAAAATATATAAAGTTTTGCTGGTTGTGATAAAATTGTTAACTTTGCGCATCTATTAACAAACTAACTGAAAAAATAAATATGAAACATTTACTTAAGTCGATGACGCTCTGCGTCATGATGCTCCTTACAGCTGCCGTTGCGATGGCACAGGGAGATGTTACGGCTAAATGGGACTTCAAGAACGACCTTCCTGAAGGAATCCAGGCTGCGACAAACTACCAGAAAACTACTGTGGACATACCTTCTACCGTAGAGGGCGTTTCGATGCACGTTGATGCTACAAAGGGAAAGCTCTATTGCGTGGGTAGAAACAATGCGCAGTTTAATGAGAACACGGTGCTTCAGGTACCAGTAAAGTCAACCCGCGACGTGGTTGTTGTGGAGAACTATCCTACCTATCAGTCTTATACCATAGGAGGTGTGGCTGCAACAGCAGATGTAAACGAGCATCGTGCCACAACAGATGAAGTGGCAAAGGGCTATGTGGAGATTGTTGCTACGGCAACAGTATATCTGTACAGCGTGCAGGTGACTTTCGTTTCTGCCGTAAGCGTAAAAGAACTCTATAGCACAGACTTCTCTACATGGGGAGCATACGAGCAGAAGGCTGACGACAAGAATGTGACTAACGTGGAATGGAAGACAAAGTACAGTCATGAGAATCTTACATTCTCTATCTTCAACACTCAGATTGGCGCTACTAACTTCAATACAGGTAAGTTCCCGGATTGGACAGGCGGTATGCTGATGTGTGCGAAGAGCGACAATCCTTATGTTGAGACTTCTGCTTTGGCATCTGTTACAAAGGTGCATTTCCGTCATGGAGCAACAGGCGGAAACCGCGGATGGAAGCTGCTTGCTAAGGGAGATGGCGATGCAGACTGGGTCGTAGTATCCAGCAGCGTGGCAAACCCGGCACAGGGATGTGATGTTGACGTAGACGTAAACAAGACAAACTGTAAGCTGCGTTTCGAAAATATAACGACAAACCAGAACGCTTATTTGTTGGAACTTGCAATTTACGGACTCGTGGACTTGTCAAAGACTCCGGCTCTCGGCAAGATAACCGTTAACGGCGTTGACTATCAGACAGCCGACATCTGTGGAGAGGACAACGATGGAAACATGTGTGCAACTATCGAAATATCAAAGAAGGAGAAGATGGTTGACAAGGATTCCAATCCTGTCATCTTCGGTACTCCTGACAATGGAGACATCCAAAGTGTCGAATATACCAAGGTGGATGACAACAGCACTCTCGTGACAGTTGTCGTTACAGCCGGCAACCAGACTCTGACATATAAATTTACAGTTGCCTTCAAGCCAGACTATACTCTTACCTATTATAATACAGACGGTAGCGTGCTTGAGGCTACACAGCAGGTGGAGAAGGATTCTCCTATTGCGACATTGAGAAACAACGACGGCGTTATCGTTGCTGACGGAAAGGCATTCCGCGGATGGTTTGTTGAGGCTGACGGCGGACGCAAGTATACAACAGACGACATCGTGACAGGTCCTACAAGTCTGTATGCCGTGGCTACAGACATAGAGGTGGCAAGCGACGTGAACCGTTACACATACACTCTCACGGATCAGTACTTCTACGCAGAAGACCATGAAGGCTTCTGCCCTACAGGTGGTGCTTTCCATGACAAGCAGCATGGCTGGGCATTCGGAGCGGACGACAAGATCGACATCATCTCTGGTCGCCACTCTCTTATCTTCGTTACAGGTTGTAAATACTCAAACGCTTCAACCATCAAGCTCATGAAGGGCGAGACGGAGGTTGGCTCTATCACTCTCGACAAGAATAGCGACGGCGTGATGCAGAGCATAGAGTATACTGGTGAGGCTGGAACTCTTACTCTTGTTGCCGATGGCGGAATGTATATGCACAAGCTCGTTGTGGCTAACCTGGGTGATGCTTCAACAGAGAAGAACGAACTCGGATATTATGTGTGTGAGGCAGGCAACGCAGGAAACTTCCTCACTATGCTTGACCTTGCAAATGCTAACAGTAGTGCTACGGAGCGTACTTGCATCTTCCTGCCGGATGGTACATACGACCTTGGAAAGACCGTGCTGACAACTGTTTCTGGAAACAATATCTCAATCATCGGTCAGAGCATGGACAAGACTATCATCAAGAATGCTCCGGACATCAAGAATGAGGGTATCGGCACAACAGCTACTCTCTTCGTTACTGGCAAGAATCTGTATCTGCAGGATCTGACATTACAGAATGCTCTCAACTATTATGCTTCCGGTTCTGCCGGACGTGCTGTATGCTTGCAGGATAAGGGAGACAATACAATATGCAAGAACGTTCGTATGCTTTCTTACCAGGATACATACTACAGCAACGGTAACGGTAAATACTACTGGGAAGATTCAGATATTCACGGTACTGTAGACTTCCTCTGCGGTGGAGGTGACGTATATTATAATAGGTGTACCTTCGTTACTGAGCTTCGTCAGGCTGACGGTAAGGGCGAGTGTACTATTGCTGCTCCTTATACAGACAATGGCTGCAAGTGGGGTTATGTGATGAATGATTGTACGGTAGACGCCAAGTCGGAGAAATTCAACTTTGGCCGTGCATGGGGTGGTACTCCTCGTCTTGCTTATATAAACACAACTCTGCTCCAGCCGGAGAAGATTAGCGCTACTCGATTCACAACAGGCGGAATGAACGTTCCGGCAGACAAGTTCGTTGAGTATCATTCTGTTGATGCTCAGGGTAATGTTGTTTCTCCTGAGTCTAATGTGTTGAAGTTTACAAAGGATAAGAAGGTCAACGAGATGGAGACTATCCTTACAGCAGAGCAGGCTGCCGAGTATGCTCTCGACAAGGTATTCCCGACATGGACTCCTGCTGCTGATGCAAAGCAGCTCGGACTCGGACTCCTGACAGTTGCCGACAACAGCATTTCTTGGTCTGCCGTTGAGGGAGCAAAGGCATATGCCGTGTTTAACAATGGACAGTTTGTTGGTATGACAGCTGCCACAACATGGGCTCTTGGCGCAGGTGAGAAGGCTGATGACTTCGTTGTGCGTGCGGCAAATGCAATGGGTGGCTTCGGTAATGGCTCTACAACTACAACAGGCATCAACAGCTTGAAGGTGAATGCTGAAGGCGTAGCTTCAACTGCTTTTTATGACTTGCAGGGCGCACGTGTTGACGGTAGCCAGCATGGTGTTCTCGTAATGGTTCAGAAGATGACAGACGGTAGCATCAAGACTACCAAGGTCGTTAAGTAAGATATTACCTTATTTTATATATAGAGAGCGGCATCCGTTGGGTGTCGCTCTCTTTAGCATTTATGTCCTGTTTTTGTATTTAAAATATTCTATTTGTATTTTGAATAATAACAGATAGATAGGTGGAAATATTAATGAATTATAAAGTTTACAGGGGTAAAAATAATTACATTTGGGGTGTAAATTGATGTAAATATGCGTTTTAACTATTGATTTTGCAATTTCTACATTAAAAATAACTATCTTTGCACAATCTTTTTAATATTATTTTATTTAATGTAATAACTATGTTTGGTAAATTAAAAACTTTTCGACTAGGGCTTATTGCGTTCATGCTATTCTTGGTGGGTAGCGTGTCGGCGCAATCACTAAAAGGAAATGTGAAGGATAGCAACGGTGAACCAATCATCGGTGCTACCATTCAGGAGAAGGGTTCCAAGAACATGGCAGTTACTGACCTTGACGGTAACTTCTCCATTGGCCTTTCCGGCGGCAAGCAGATTACGGTATCATACATCGGTATGAAGACAGCAACTGTAAATGTCGGTGGAAAGAGTAGTGTTAACGTTGTAATGGAAGACGAGGCTACAACATTGAACGATGTCGTGGTTATCGGTTACGGTACTGTAAAGAAGAAAGACTTGACAGGTGCCGTTACTTCTGTTTCTGCAAAGGACCTTGCCAATATTCCTGTTTCTACGGCTTCAGAGGCTATTCAGGGTAAGATGGCTGGTGTGACAGTAACCACAACAGAAGGTTCACCTGACGCAGAGATCAAGATCCGTGTGCGTGGAGGAGGTTCTCTTTCACAGGACAACTCACCTCTTTATATTGTAGACGGTTTCCCTGTAAGTTCTATTAGCGACATCGCTCCTAACGACATAGAGAGCATCGACGTATTGAAGGACGCTTCTTCAACCGCTATCTATGGTGCGCGTGGTGCCAATGGTGTTGTTATCGTTACGACAAAGAGTGGTAAGGAAGGAAAGGTACAGGTTAACTTCGGAGCTTCTCTCGGTGTCCGCAAGGTGATGAAGGAAATTGAAGTATTTTCTCCATACGACTACGCCAAGTATCAGTATGAGACTCAGTATGGCAAAGACCAGGAGTATGGCGACTGGAGAGACATGGATATCTGGAAGTCTGTTGCAGGAAACAACTGGCAGGATGAACTGTTCGGACGCACAGGTCTGCAGCAGATCTACAACCTCTCTGTAAGTGGCGGTTCAAAGGAAACAAAGTTTAATGTCAGCTACTCTCGTACCGATGACAAGAGCATCATGGTGGGGTCTGACTTTACGAAGGACAACATCAACGCCAAGTTGAACACAAAGCTGAACAAATGGCTGTCACTTGACTTTAATGCCCGTTTGGCATATTCTGTAGTCAACGGTTTGAACTCAGGTGGCGACACCAACGATGCGAGCGCTTCCAACTCTATCATCAACAAGGCAATCACATACCGTCCTGTTGAGCCGTTGAACGCTTCAAGCGAGGATGATGCTGACGAGTCTTCAAATACGGATATCAATCCGTACGACCGTATGACCGGTACCTACAAGCAGCAGCGTCGTTTCCGTCAGGACTACAACGCAGGCTTGAACTGGAAACCATTCAAGCACTTTACTTTCCGTTCTGAGTTCGGTTATACTTGGAGATATGAGAATACAGACCAGGCTTGGGACAAGCTCGCTACACGTAACGACAATACAGGAGCAGGTGCTCCAAAGTCAAGATTCTCACGTGTAGACGTACGCAACTGGCGTAATGCAAATACCTTGACATACGACACAAAGAATGCATTCGCCAAGGGTGACCGTCTGAATGTACTCGTTGGTCAGGAGTGGTCAAGCTCTTTGCAGAAGAATTACTATACTTCTGTAATCGACTTCCCTACAGACTTCACACTCGGAGAGGTTCTTGCCCACCAGGGTGCCGGTAAAACACAACCTGCTGCCAATACTATTGGTGCAAAGGACAATATGACTTCATTCTTCGGACGTGTAAACTATACATACGCCGACAAGTATCTCTTGACAGCTACGTTCCGTGCCGACGGTTCAAGCAAGTTCGCTTCCGGCAACCGTTGGGGCTTCTTCCCAGCCTTGGCTCTCGGATGGCGTATCAGCGAGGAGAACTTCATGAAGCACATCAACTGGCTTTCTAACTTGAAGCTTCGTCTCAGCTATGGTGAGGCAGGTAACAACCGTATTCCTTCTGGAAGTATCTACCAGCCATTCTCATTCCCTAATGATTACAGCAAGCTGAAGGAGCCATACTTCGACGGCACCATGGGAACCGTTATGGAACTCGGCAACACAAAGTCGAATACAGACTTGAAGTGGGAGACAACAATCACACGTAACGTAGGTCTTGACTTCGGCTTCCTGAACAGCCGCATCAACGGTACTTTGGATTTCTATTGGAACACAACAAAGGACTTGTTGATGAAGAGCAAGATTTCTTCAAGCTCGGGCTACAGCTACATGTACAAGAACTTCGGCCAGACATCCAATAAGGGTGTTGAGCTTGCTGTTAATGCCGCTATTATCGAGAAGAAGAACTTCACTCTCAACGTAAGCGCAAACATCTCTTACAACAAGAACAAGATTGACAAACTGAATACAGGTGCTGAGTGGGATACCAACTATGGCATTCCTGATGCAGCTACTACACAGAACTTCCGTGTCGTAGAGGGTGGTTCTCTCGGCGAGGTATGGGGCTACAGACTCCGTGGCTACTATACAGCATACGACGCAGAAAAGAATCCTAATGGCGAACTCGTATGGACAGGTAGCAAGTGGGCTCTACGTGAGGGTCTGCTCGACAAGAGCTCTACAATCATGGGTTCTCTCCAGCCTGGTTCTCCAAAGCTGAAGGTTGACGAGAATGGTGATGTAGTAAAGGAGAAGCTCGGAAACACTATCGCTCCTTGGGCAGGCGGTTTCGGCTTTAACGCTACATTCTACGGCTTCGACGCTTCTGTATTCTTCAACTATCAGTTCGGTAACAAGATTGTCAACGGAACAAAGATGGGTTCTTCTTTCTTCCACGACACACGTAAGGGCTACAACCTTAACTCAGACTTCCTGAACCGTTATTCAAGCATCGACCCGGCAAACGGTCTTTCTTTGGCAAATCCTTCAAACGTTGCTCAGTACTACGAGGGTGGAGAGGCAGCCGTTATCGCACGTTTGAACGAGCTTAATGCAAACGCTTCAATCTACAACCCTGTACTCGTGACCAAGATGTATCTTACAGACTACTTCGTGGAGAGTGCTTCATTCCTGCGTCTGCAGAATCTGACCGTAGGTTACACCCTGCCTAAGAAGTTGCTGAAGAATATCTTCCTGAACAACGTTCGCTTCTACTTCACAGGTTACAACCTGCTCACAATTACTGGCTACTCAGGTAATGACCCAGAGGTTGACTCAAGTAGCAAGAAATCTCCGATGTCTCCAGGTGTAGACTATGCTTCTTATCCAAAGAGCCGTCTGTATGTATTCGGAGTAAATGTTTCATTCTAATATATAATAAGGAGTAAAACAAAATGAAAAATATAATAAAGACGATAGTATTTGGAGGTGCCGCTCTTGTTGCATTTTCTTCATGCAGCGATTTCCTTGACCAAAAGTCACCATCAGATACCGATGCCAGCAACGTTTGGCAGTCTACATACTATACCCAGAATGTATTGAACAAGGCATACGGCTTGCTTTGTGAGGACTATACCTACTCTCAGGTGTTATGCTACACATTCATGACAAACTCAGATGTTGAGTTTGCAAATGCCTATGGCGAGAGTAATGCCAAGGCAGAAGGTAAGGGACGCGACCTGAACAACTATTATGCCGACAACGACGCTTCGTTTGCAAAGACTCGTGACGCTTGGGATCATATCTACGAGAGCATAGAGTATTGCAACAATATCATTACCGGACTCAACGGTATAGATGCTCAGACAACCGACAAGACCGAGAAACAGCTCCTCCAGTATAAGGGTGAGGCTCTCACTCTCAGAGCTATGCTCTACCACGAGCTTGTACGCAACTGGGGTGACGTGCCTTTCAAGACAGAACCTACAAAGAACGACCTCTCGAACATCAACACGGGCAAGACCGACCGTGATGTGATAATGGACGCTCTTATCGCCGACCTTGAGGAGGCTTTCAACTATCTGCCTTGGGCAGGTCAGAACAGCTATACTACCGAGCACGTTACAAAGGGCTATGCCCATGCTCTTCTTGCACAAATCGCTCTCCAGCGTTCCGGCTGGGCAATCCGCGAGGCTGCAAAGGAAGGCTATGTAACAGCTTCCGAGAATAGCGACCCTACTTATCCTACACAACGTTGTAGCGATGAGGACCGTGCAAAGTACTACAAGCTTGCCTTGACACATCTGAATGAAGTAATCAGCTCGGGCAAGCATCAGCTCAACCCAAGCTTCGACAACGAGTGGACGCTTATCAACAGTCAGACACTCGACACCCAGTATCAGGAGAACATCTTCGAGGTGCCTATGGGACTTGGCAACTCAAGTGAGCTTGGTTATGGTATTGGCGTACGCTTCGCCGACAACAGCGCTTACGCCCTGAAGGGAAACTCTTCTGCCAACGTGCAGCTGCCTTCAACCCTCTTCTGGAAGTACGACCATAGCGGCAAGGACACCCGTCGCGACATTACATGTGCGAACTTCGAAATCAAGGTTGACAACGGCGTTACTACGGAGACCATGCTTGGCAACAAGCCATTCAACATCTATTGTGGCAAGTGGGACGTTCGCAAGTTCAGCGACGACTGGAAGGCTATTGCAAAGATCAAGAATGCAAAGTTCGGTACAGGTATCAACTTCGTGAAGCTCCGCTACTCTCAGGTTCTCCTTTGGTATGCTGAGGTTATGAACGAGCTGAACGGCAATCCGGATGTAGCTACAGGTGGCTGCGGCATGACAGCCCGTCAGGCTCTCGCCCTTGTACACAAGCGTGCATACGCAGATGCCGACAAGGCCGTGGCACAGTCTTATATCGACGCCATCCCGTCAGACAAGGATGCTTTCTTCAACGCTATCGTCGACGAGAACGCACTTGAGTTTGCTGGTGAGGGCGTGCGCAAGTATGAGCTTGAGCGTTGGAACCTGCTGAGCGCAAAGATAGACCAGATGAAGGCAGACTATATGGCTCAGATCTATGAGTATCCTACAAAGCTCTACTACAAGACATATACCGAGAACGGACTTGTAAAGATTGACATGAGCTCTATACGTTGGTACGACACGGAGGCTCCTGAGAATGCAGCGGACTATAAGTACGTCACATTCTGGGGCGACGAAGGCAAGGAGTCAAATACAAAGAAGACAAATGTTGCGAACCTTGAGTTCATCAGCGGCGGTCTTAATACACCTGTAAAGAACCGTTATCTCTTGCCTATCTATAGCAGCACAATCAACGAGTCGGAAGGCTCATTGCAGAACTCTTATGGATTCATCCATAAATAATATTTAATTTCGAATTACAATGAAACTGAATAAATCAATTATAAGCAACGCACTCTTCGGAGCTTTGATGCTCCTTGGTGGTGCATCGTTCACAGCTTGTACTGAGACGAACGATTGGGATGTAGACCCGGCTTACGACCGTCTGTTCCACTCTTCAAAGGTGAGTGTGAGCGCCGGCGAGGACCAGGCTGAGGTTACATTCAAGAAGATGCCTAATGCTGAGTACTACGTGATAGAAATCAGTACCGACACTCTCTTCGACGAGGTGGAGACAACTGAGCATAGCATTTACTATGGCGACAAGGAGGATGCGAGAATCACAACTTCTCCTTATACCATGACAGGACTTGAGGGTTCTACAAAGTATTACTTCCGTATCAAGAGCTGCGCCACAACAGGCAAGGGCTCTACATGGAAGTATCTCGATGACACGGAGTCCAACTACAGCTTCACCACCAAGGCGGAGCAGATTATCTCAGAGGTTGTGCCAGGTTCAAACAAGGTTGTTGTAAGCTTTACAGCCGGCAAGACCATTACCAAGGCACAGGTGGTAAAGGACGACGATGTCGTTTCCGAGAAGGACGTAACAGCTGACGAGGTAGCAGCCGGCACCTTGACCATCGGCGGTCTGCAGGCAAAGACCTCTTATACCGTACAGCTTCTCAACGGCGAGAACGTTCGCGGCAAGATGAAGTTCAAGACCACAGAGGCTTATCCTGAGGGATATGAGGTAATAACTGTTGCCGACGGAGATAATGTGCGCACTCTTCTTGAGAATGCTGCAACAGACAAGGTTGTCGTTGTGTTCCCACAGGGAATGGACTTCACTGCTCTGGGCGAGGACGGTAAGACTTCTACCATCAAGGTTCCTGAGAACATCAAGTCGGTATACTTCTGGGGAGCTGCTGGCGACAGCAAGCCTTCTGTAACCTTCAAGGGCGTATCTTTCGAAAGCTCGCAGATGGATGTTTTACGTTTCTACAACTTGAACTTGAAGTATGGAGATCCAGGCGACGGTTACGTGATGAACCAGTCTGGCACATTCACTCTCAATTCTCTCGAAATGGAGAAGTGTAATGTTCAGAAGCTCCGTGGTATCTTCCGTTTCCAGAGCATCGTAAACTCTACAGTTGGAGCAATCAAGATCAAAGACTGCGTTCTGACCAACATCGGTTCATACGGCGTAGTAAACACTAAGGACCAGAAGACCCTTACTTTGGGTTCTGTCAGCATCACCAATACTACCCTCAACACAATCAACTCCGTATTGACAAATACGAGCCAGTCGAACTTCTCGTTGACTCTCGACCATTGTACAATATGGAACTGCGTACCTGGCGGCAAGCCATACTTCGACCTGCAGAAGCAGGAGGGAGTTGCCGTGGCTTGTACAAACTCTCTTATCGGAGCATACTACAAGGCAGACGGAGAAAAGACCGTAAAGGGTAACAGCATGAAGGACATAGATGCTACAGGCACGGTTTACACAAGCGACTTCCAATGGAACGCCAACTATGAGATAGGTTCTCAGATTTCTGAGACCTCAGCTCAGCTTTGGGCAAACCCTGCAACCGATGGTGGCGACTTTACCGTACAGAACACTACTTACAAGAATCTCGGCGACCCACGTTGGATTCCTGCAGAATAGTTTCGTAGAATAATAATGTTTCTTATATAATAGCAAGAGGGGAGCGGATTGGAAAGGCCGTTTCCCTCTTTTTCCTTTTTCCCCCTTGTGGCAAAGTCTGACGCCGCTTTGTCTTGGTCTCTTTCCGAGCCTGCCGCCGCTTCGTCTGTCGGGGAAAATAATCCGGAAATAGGGTGAAAATCCTATATCCTTATATATATGAAGAATTTATAAAGTCGTTTTCCTTGTAGCTTTCATCAGGATTTTATAATTTCGCAACATGAAAATTATATAACCGCAGCATGTGGTCTTATAATTGCGCAGCATGAAAAAGCTGTTTGAAGAAAGAATAGCTAAAATAAACGTTTTGAAAATTAATATAAACAAATGAACGTACAGAAAATATTTTTTGCGGGTGCCGCAGCCGTGGCACTTTCCGTGCAGCCTCTCGCAGGCTTTGCTTCAGACCAGCTCGTAGCCTTCCCTGGTGCCGAGGGCTTCGGCAGATGTACTACCGGAGGAAGAGGAGGAGCCGTGTACCATGTTACGAAACTTGACGACGACGGCTCGGAAGGCACCTTCCGCTGGGCATGCAACAAGTCGGGCGTGAGGACGATAGTCTTCGACGTGAGCGGTACGATATTCCTCAAGAGCGCGTTGCAGCTGAAGAAGGGCAACGTGACGATTGCCGGACAGACCGCCCCCGGCGACGGAATATGTGTTGCCGACTATCCGTTCACCATCGACTCCGACAATGTTATCCTGCGCTTCCTGCGCTTCCGTCTCGGTAACCGCCATGTAGACAAGCACGAGGGCGACGGACTGGGCGGCATGGACCGCAAGAACATCATTGTAGACCATTGTTCCGTGAGCTGGAGCATAGACGAGTGTCTCTCGGTATACGGCAGCCACGACATCACGGTACAATGGTGTATCGTATCGCAGAGCCTGAAGACTTCGGGCCACTCAAAGAAAGATCATGGCTATGGCGGCAACTGGGGAGGCAGCGGAGCCACCTATCATCACAATCTGCTTGCCCACCACGACTCCCGTGTGCCACGCCTCGGTCCGCGCCCCGGCACGCAGACCGACGAACGCATGGACCTGCGCAACAACGTAATGTACAACTGGGGAGGAAACGGCTGCTATGGCGGCGAGGGAATGAACGTGAACATAGCCTACAACTACTACAAACCCGGTCCTGCCACACTGAAGCGCAGCAAGGTCATTCGATACCGGCTTGCCGCTCCGGGCATCCGTACCGTGGACTATTGCCTGAACAAGAAGTCCATAGCAAACGGCTACAAGACCGCTACCGGCATAGCCGTGAGCGAAAAGGACGTGAAGGGCTCTTCTGACGGAACCAGCAACTATGTGGAGATTAAGGGAAAGAAATACCTTATTGACATGGCGACAAACAAGATTGACGTTGATGGTACAAAGGTAAACGTCTCCTGGAACGAATGGAAGAAGATGCTCCATACGTGGGGAAAATTCTACGTGTACGGAAACTATAACCCCAACTCCGACGCCATGAACCGCAACAACTTCAAGTATGGCGTTGCCGACCAGATAGACAAGAGCGGCAACGACAACACCTATCCCGGCGACGATGCCATAAAGCTTGCCGCCCCCATGACATTCGAGTCCGTGACGACCCATACCGCACAGGACGCCTTCGACCGCGTTCTTGCCTATGCCGGAGCGTCGCTACGCAGAGACTGGGTTGACGAGCAGATGGTTAGCGACACGAAGAACGGCGTAGCCACATCGACTGGCTCAGGCAACAGCGGAGGGATAATAAACTCGCAGGACGACAACAAACCGGCTGGAGCTGCCGCCGACTGGAGCCCATGGCCAAATCTCCTGACAGACGCTTCTGTCAACATCCTCGATACCGATGGCGACGGAATGCCCGACTGTTGGGAGGATGCCAACGGACTTGATAAGAACAACAAGGAGGACGGAAACCTGACGGATGCCGAGGGCTACACCAATCTCGAACGATACATGAACAGTCTCGTGGCTGACATCATGGTGAAGGAGAATGAGGGTGGCAGACTCCTGAGTGGCAACCAGACGTATGACGACGCCGCTGGCATAGCCGATGCTACCGCTTGCGACAAGATGACAGACGGCAGGATATACAATCTTCAGGGCATGGCAGTAAGCAACCCGACACGTGGCGGAATATATATCCGTGACGGGAAGAAATTCATAAAGCTATAGCATACACTTTCACATCAATCGGGGGGCAGGGAATCAGATTCTCTGCTCCCTATTGTTGTATGTCAGCATGCTTTGCGGCACGTTCTCCCTTACGCTCCTCACGATAAGGTCTGCAATGGAATGGCGCACGAAGTTTCTCGTCGTCAGCAGCACCACATCCCTCACGGGTATCGGCAGGGCGAAGGGGCGCACCAGCTCCTTCTGCTGCTCGTAGAGCTGGCTCAGGGCAAGCTCCGGGATGAACGTCACGCCCTGTCCGCTTTCCACCATGCGCATGAAGGTCTCTATGCTGCCGAGCGAGTATTTCGACTTGCTCTCCGTAGCCGACTTCAGATTGCAGAACCTTACGAGCTGGTCGCGGAAGCAATGGCTCTCGTCGAGCAGCCACAGGAACTCGTTGTTCAGGTCGGAAGTCTTGATGTTCTTATTGGCATACAGAGGGTCGTTCTTGGCGACGTAGGCGATAAACTGCTCGTAGTACATGGATGTCTGCTCATAAACGTCCAGCTCCTCAAGCCTTACGGCGATGGCGGCATCAATCTCTCCCCGGTTCAGCGCCTTTTTGATGTCGGCAGTTTTCATCTCTATTATGTGGAAGTCTATGTCGGGGTTCTCCCTTTCGAGCTTCGTAAAGAAGCGCGGCAGCAGATACGGAGCTATGGTAGGCAGTATGCCTATCTTGAAGGTGCCCGCCAGCGAGTGCTCCTCCTCGGCGATAATCTCCTTAATCTTGTTAGCGCGCGCGATAACCCTCCATGCCTGTTCCACCACGAGCTTTCCGATGGCGGTCGGTGTGACCTGCTGCGAGGAGCGTTCGAAAATCTTCACTCCCAGTTCCTTCTCCAGCTTCTGTATCATGGCGCTCAGCGTAGGTTGCGTCACGCCGCACGATTCCGCCGCCTTGGCAAAGTGTCTCAGCCGATACACAGCCACGATATATTCCATTTGTTGTAGTGTCATAATCTCATCTACTTTTGTGTGTATATGTTTTTTTGCCTGCGAGAGGAAAATCCTCCCCCGTGCAGATGCAAAAATACAAAAAATATGCCGACATCGTTCCGTTGCGACAGAAATAATTTCGATCGTACAGGTAGAAATGTTTTTTGTGAAATAATTTGTCATTCTGTCAGAATTTGACGTAACTGTTTGGCTTATAAGAATATAGCAGAGTGACAGATTTGTTTATATTTACAATATCTGTCACTAATCTGTCATTAGTTGGGCTTTATGCTGAATTGGTCTGCTGTCGTTTGTTGTTTGCAAATATGGGGTGGCAAAAAAGGATACTACTTTTGAGTAATTAGAATAGGACTTAGGGGTAATAAGGATGCTACTTATTGGTTAAAAACCATGGGGTTATCATGCCTATCTCCCTTGTTTACGATGCCCATCTCCCTTGTTTACGATTCTATTTTGCGTGTTTTGACTTTGATTCGCGCATTTTCGAGCCTACTTTTCTCTATAGGGTGCATGCTTGGGACGCTTGGCTGATGGATGGTTGGGCTGCCTATAGTGTTGAGTGTCTGAGAGTTATGTGGTTAGGTGGACTTATCGTGGTCTGACGGAAAATGACAGATTATACTTTAATTAAAACTTTTGTCAGCTACTGTATATTATTAAACTATAGATGGTTATAAGAAGCGAATGACAGAATGACAGATATGTAAATGATTAAACATCAAATATATAACTGTAGTTAAGCGAAAAATATCGCATCACTGGTATTTTTCTACTTTCTTATACTTCTCCCACGCCATGATGATTCCTGTCACTCCCGAATAGCTCTTCATTCCACCCTCCACCTGGTTGCCCTCAAGATATAGGTTGTAAATGAAGTTCTGTGTCTTGTCGATAATGGGGCTATGAAGCGATAGCCAGTATTCGCGGTCGGTTTGGGTGAGACGAATTATTTCGGGATTTATACGTCCTATGTAAGTATCGTACTCCCTTTCGTCGAGCAGTTCGTGGGCGTTGCGCAGCATGTGGAACAGAATGTGGTAGTAGCCACTGAAGCGCACAGCTCTATCGGCAGATGCGGTGCATACTAAGTAGCTATAGAAATTAGCCTCGCCCTCGTTGGCTATACCGAGCATGTGGGCATATTCGTGGGCGTAGATTGCAGGATACTCATGCCGGCGGATGTCGGCGTTGAGTGTGAACTCGCAGAAGAATGGTGCCATGCTGCCCGTCACGCCAGCCATACTGCTAAGTCGTGAGAAAAGCATCGTCTTGGCGTGGGCATTGGAGTTGAATGGGCGGTTGATGCCCATATCCTTCAATTGTCTGTAGCCTTGCAATGTGCTCTGCCATGCGCGTTGCTTTATGTCGTTGGGGATAGCCTTAGTATATGTGGCGTTGAGGCTGTCGGCATAGTCGTTGGCAAAATGCAGAAAATCGTCGGTTGCCACTTCCACGGGCGGCATGCCTATGCGTTGATAAACGTCCTGCTGGGAGTAGTTGAGCCCCCAGGCGGCATAAAACCATACATACACCCATATCAGATATTCTGCAACCAGGCATAATGTCTTTTTCTTTCCCCTTTTCTTATAGGCTATGCTGTAGATAGGGTAGGCTATAACCCAGAGTATGCTCATGGCGATGAAGAAATCGCCCAAGGCAAAGGGCACGATGCCCGAAACCGACGACAGACATACGCCTATCTTGGGATATATGCAGAAGGTGTAGGCATCGCCCAGTCCAGGCAGCATCTTGAACGATGTGACTATGGCGAAAAGCACCATCAGCGCAATATGACGCGGGCGTGGCTTGAATCTTATATTCAATATTTTCATTGTTCTGTTGCTTTGAGTTGCAAAGTTATACAATATACCTTATACCTTAAATTAGCAGACTTGTAATTTTTGCAAGAAAGCAAGTCATTGGATGACAATAAATTATCCAATGCTTGCACATGTCAGGAAATTTACTTATCTTAGTGCTGCTAAAAACTCAAATAAAGAATATCTGACATATGGCAAAGGTAATTATAAAATCTGAGAAGATCACTCCTTTCGGAGGAAATTATTACGCAAGCAGGGCTTTCTATGCGCTTTCACTTGACAAAGTCATCAACGGCACTCTTGGTGTTCGCAGTTCCACCTACAACGGCTACCAGTGGGGCGAGGTAATGTCAGCTATGTCTGACGTGTTCCTCCGTGGCGGTGACTGTTATCGTGCAGATATGAGTATGCGCACGATGAAAATCCAAATATTTTACGGAAATACTTTGTCTGCTAATTTAAGTAAAAGTAAAAAAAAACAGTTCGTATGTAATAAAACGCAGACATTATCGTTAGTATAATGAAAGTAACAATAATTATAAATTAATGCCTATGAAACATTTTACTTTTGAAGAGGCCCAACCGGCCAAGAAAACTCTTGACCTGATACGCACAATAGCGTATACATACCGGGTTATGAACCTGAACGGTAAGACGAAAGCTTATTGCTTGAACTAAAAAATCAAAAACAGTAGAAGAAACAAAAGAAACTATTATTCACAGGATGGCTACAATGGTATCTCCATCATTACTTTCTGCGGACTTCCTTAATCTGCAGAGTGATGTGGAAATGATAAACAGAAGTGAAGCGGACTGGCTTCATCTGGATGTGATGGACGGAAGCTTCGTGCCGAATATCTCTTTCGGCTTCCCGGTAATCGATGCGGTTGCAAAGGCTTGCACGAAACCGCTTGACGTGCATTTTATGATAGAACACCCTGAGCGCTATATCCAGCGCACGGCAAAGACGGGCGCGATGATGATGAACGTGCATTATGAGGCGTGTCTGCATCTGCATCGCACGGTACAGGAGATTCACGATGCGGGAATGAAGGCAGGCGTCACGCTGAACCCTTCCACGCCGGTCTGTCTGCTTGAGGATATCATAAACGATGTCGACATGGTGTTGCTGATGAGCGTAAACCCCGGCTTCGGCGGACAGAAGTTTATAGAAGGCTCCGTTGACAAGGTGGTGCGTCTGAGGGAGCTGATAGAGAGGAAAAACTCCAAGGCTCTGATTGAGGTTGACGGCGGCGTGCAGGCTGAAACCGCTCCGCGGCTTGTGGCTGCGGGTACGGATGTGCTCGTGAGCGGAAGCTATGTGTTCAAGGCTGCCGACCCTGTCGCCACGATAAAGAGGCTTAAGGAACTTTAGACGGAAGAACAGAAATGGTGTAAGGAAAAGCTGGATGTTTCTTTTCAGTATTGCACTTCGAGCGACATCTTGCTTTTCTTTGCCATTCTTCTGAGGTTCAGTATGGCATAGCGCATGCGTCCGAGGGCTGTGTTGATGCTGACGCCTGTCGTTTCGGCGATTTCCTTGAACGACATCTCCTGGTAGAAGCGCATGAACACGATTTCGCGCTGGGTTGGCGGCAGAAGGTTCATCATCTTCTTCACGTCCCTGAGCACCTGCTCGTTGATGTATCTGTCTTCGATGTTGTAGTCGAGACAGTTGTTGCTGTTAATGTTCGAGAGGTCATTGTCTTCCGGTGCCTCCACGATGTTCTGCGCCCGGTTGTCGCGGTACCAGTCCATTATTACGTTGTGGGCTATGCGCATTATCCATGCCGAGAATTTGCCGGAGTCGACATATTTCCTTTCCTGGAGCTTTGTGATTACTTTCACGAAGGTCTCCTGGAATATGTCGTTTGCCAAATCCTGATCGTGTACGACAAAGAGTATGTATGAAAACAACTTCGATTGATTGCGTGACAATAACAAATCGAAAGCCTGATTGTTTCCGTTTACGTATGACAATGCCAACTGCTCGTTGGTCATTTCATTTAATCTTATCATTTCAATTCAATTTTTTTGTGAAGTAAATGATGTTTCTATAGGCTTTGAATTTTTATTTGTTATTATCTGTTTTTCCTGTATTCTGCTTCTGCCGATCCTGTCTGTCGGCTTTATTGCGGATGCAAATATATATATAAATGTTTGTTTGAGCAAATTTTTGTCTTTATATTGTTATTTTTCTCTCGTTTCTTTGTTTATTGGAAAAAAAGATATACATTTGCAATCGAATAAAGGTGTGCAGAGATGCGCTTAATAGGGAATGGAGTGAGAATCTCCGACTGTCCCGCAGCTGTAAACCCCTTTATGTTCTTTTGCGGATGAGCCACTGCCCGTTATTTTTTCGGATATTTGGGTGGGAAGGTGCATAAAGAACGGGGTGAAGTCAGAATACCTGCCTTTAGAGTGATACGAAGCGGAATCTCCTCGATGTAAGGGGTGGAAGCAAATTATATGGAATATATGGATTCTCGTGTGGAATATGGATGGATGTCTTGTAGGGCGTCTTCTTCGTGTTTTTTTATTTCGTCGGCTTTATGTATGTTTCCATTTGCCTGCCCCTGGATACTTGATTTTCGCTTTCTGTCGTGGCGGTATGGAATCATACGTGTATTATTATATAAGTTTTTGGATGAGATGGCGTTGCCGTGAGGCAACGCCATTTTGGGTGTATATATGAGGTGCGAAGAGGTCTGTTTCAGTCGTGCATAGCGGTCTATTTCAGCCATTCGTAGTCCAGCAGCTCTTTCATTCCGGGCAGTTTGAGGTATGTCGTCTTGTATCCGCAGATTGAGATTTTCTTGTTGTACAGTTCCGGATTGTCTTTCAGGTTGAGTTCTTTCCTGTATTCGGAGCCGCTTTTCAGCTGTATCGTCATGACGTGTTTCTTGTCCGTTTCGTTTTTCTTGTCGGAGAGCAGGATGGATGTAGCGTAGTCGAAGGGGCTGGAGAATTGGAACTTGTATCCGTCGGTTGATGTGGCGCAGCCTACGATATATCCGTCCACCCATATGGCTTCGCCGTTCAGGCTGTTGTTGATGAAGTATGTCACGTTTACGTGCTCTCCGTCGCTCCATTCCTCGTAGTCGGCGTTGTCGTTCTTGTTGTCCTTGTCGTCGTTAGCCCATCCTCCGTTGTCATCTTTGTCTTCCTTGTTGCTCTTGTCATCTTTGTCTTCCTTGTTGTTTTCTGTCTTGTCGGGGGTGTCCGTGTCCAGTTCGGATGACTTTTCGCATGCGAGACAGACGAGTGAGACGAAGATGAGCGTGATAATTTCTTTGTAATGTTTCATAGTGTAGGGATATGTGGTTTTGATTGCCATGTTGTTGAAATGCAAAAGAGGTTGGCGCAGGATGCTACCAACCTCATGCGATTTCGTAAATGGCGAAATCATAAATAAGTTGCCGCAAATATAAACTTTTGTTATGACTTATGCAAGAAATATCCTGTAAAAGTGTTTTTTTTAACATTTCCCTTTGTCAAGGTTTTTCTTTGCGCAGTAAGCAATGCCGTTTGCTTTTTACTTGCAGACTTTTATGAATTTGCCGTTTCTTCTTGTTATGTATATGCCGTTTGGGCTGTTTGCCGTTTTTTGTCCGCTTATGGTATAGGTGGTGTCGTCGGCAGTCTGCGTATTGTCTGTAACGCCGTCTATGGATGACGTGTCGGCGGTTTTAAACAATATGTAGTTGGCGGGCGTACCTGATTTTATGTTTGAGTCAACGGGAGTCCATTTGTCCTTTGCATATTCGTGGTATACCTTTCCGTAGTATAGCTGTCCGCCGTTCACGCCTGTCAGCACGCCCACGAAAGGCACTTTTGTTGACCATCCGTTTTTCAGTTCCAGGTCGGTTTTCACGTAGCATATTTCTTCGTCAGTCTCCTTATCGAAGACGTAGAATCTTAGTTCGCCGTTGAAGTCCTTTTCCGTACATTTTATCGTGGCGTTAAGCTTGAAGTTGTCGGGATCAACCGCCGTGTAGTCTTTCTGCGGCAGGGTGAGGGCTGCCGTGATGCGCAGGACGGCTTTCTGTTCTATTACGCTTGTTGTGTAATAGTCGGTCAGCTGTTTTATCTCTCCTTCTTGCATCATGAAGAGTGCCACGTCGTATTCCTGTATCTTCGTCGGCGGCTTCACGGTTATTTCTATGTTCTTGGTTGTTCCTTCAGGTATGGCGTCGGGTTCGTTCGCCTGGTCGCATAACACGGGGTCCGTGTCTCCCTTGGAGCGGAATCCTACATACAGCTTCTTGCGGAATACAAGTCCTGAGGTGCATTTTATCTTGGTCTTGATGGTGGCAGTTTTGTTCTGGTACATGAATGTCGGAATCTCCACGTCGCAAACTTCGATGTTGCTTACCGTTTCGTTTTTGAACGTTATGCTGCCGTCCTTAACCGTTGCGTGGAAGCCCGTGTTTTGGTTTTCGTATGCGGAGAGTATTCCGTAGAGGCTCTTGCTGTCCTCGCCGTATACCATAGGGTAGATGTTGTATGTGCCGTCGGCGACAGGGAAGTCGTCAAGCTTTACGGTAAAGGAATATGTAAAGTCTGTATACCCGAACGAGACTCTCTGCTTGTCCTCCTTGATGAAGGTTTCGTTGTTGTTGTCGTCAACTACCTTTATGCCGTACGAGAACTTGGATTCGTTCGTGTCGGTCTTTATCTTTCCGTTTATCGTCAGTTCGTTGCTTTCCGAAGGCTTGTCGTTCCCCAGCGTCAGGCTTCTTTCCGTGAGGGCATAGATGTATTTCTGGCTGTCGTCGTTAGGGTTGAACAGGTTTGAGATAATGTCCTGCAAGTAGTTGTAGCCTCCGTCGCTTCCTCCTGTTCCCTGTACGGAAGGCTTCAGGGCTGTTGTCTTGAAGTATCCGTCTGCCGTGCCGCCCCATCCCCAGTTGATGTGGAAGAGTCCGTCTTTGTATCCGTCGCATACGAAGGCGTGTCCGCCGCCGCTTTCTGTACATCCGGTATAGAAGACGGGTCGGTTGTGCGAAAGCTCGCTATAGAGATAGTCGTCCCAGGAAGCCTGTGAGAGTTCGTCTCTGTTGATTAGTTTCACCTCGCTATATCCGAAGTTTTCCCTTATGCCGCGGCAGGCGGTATATGTGTATGCTCCGCTTGAAGATTCTCCATACATCATGTCTACGGCGATGCCTATTGCCGACATCAGGGTGGCTACGGCGTCTTTTGACTCTTCCGAGCTCTTGTAGGAGTATGTGTCGGTCATGTTGTCCCAGTCGAAGGTAATGGAGCTGAAGTCCGTCCCTTTGTAGGAGCCGAAGCCCTTTTCGGGCCATCTGTTGTATTTCAGGATTTGTGCAAGAGCCGTGGCGACGCATCCTGTTGGGCTTTTCTTTCCGTTTATGACAGGGCATTTGTCGTTGTACGGACTACTTTGGCTCCATTTTGTTTTCATGAGAGGGCTGATTTCGGAAAAGGCATAAGACGTATTGTCATTCTCCTCGCCGGCTTCCTCCTTTGTGGCGTATGCCTCCTTGTGCTGCTGCATATGTAGAATCTGCCTGTCGTATTCCTGCAGCCACCATTTCATGTTCTCCGGCATCAGGCTCTTGTCGAATGTTCCGTTGTCGCAATACCCGAGCACGGGGTCCGACACGATGTCGTCTCCGGCAATAATGATGAACCCGTTGTCGTGGGCGAAGTTAAACACATAATGTCCGTCGGTCTTTTCCGCCAGTATTGTCATCTCGTTGCTGACGGCATTACGTGCGGCTTGGTTCTTCACGTTCTTTAGCATGAAGGCTTTGGCAAGCTCCAAGGCCTTGTCCTGGCTTATCTTCTCGGCACGGATGCTGCTTGAGAAGAGTAGGACGGATGTGAGGAGTAGGAATAGAAATCTCATCGTCGTATTAATTGTTGTTTATAAATAATGGAAATCATTTTGGCAAATACTTTGCAAACGAGCGCAAAGAGAGTTTACTCTCAATTTGCCGAGTGCA